>ERZ772918.33-NODE-33-length-113682-cov-6.6347_pt1 | contig 113682 bp, 84 predicted proteins | sample MGYA00512118_ERZ772918 | MGnify/ENA primary metagenome ERZ772918 (study PRJEB29015, sample SAMEA2737939) | human oral metagenome | biome: human oral; feature: human-associated habitat; material: dental | place: China | collected 2135 ... | reverse complement strand
GGGGGCGGTCTGTTTAAATAAAAATTCATTTTGGCGTATTCACATATACCCCCCCTTTCGCATCAAAACCAACCTCCGCGAGAATCGATTTTTTGCGACAAGTCGGGCGATTGGTGCACAGAAAGGGCACTCATAATGTTAAAATCTGCACTGAAAAGTTGACAAAAACAAATGAGGCGATGAATAAACGAGTTGACAAGTTAACCAGTTGGCGAGTTGACAATGTTTCAAGTCTACAAGTTAACCAGTTGACGAGTACGCTGGTTCGTGAATTGATGAATTGGAGAGTTGGGGGATATGAATTGGGGAACTTATGAGTTAAGGAGTTGCGAGCTGACTAGGATTATCGTCCACTCCGTACAAGCTGTTTGGTTTAAAGCTACATGGAAACAGGAAACTTCGACAGGTTTCATATCGTAGTTTCAAAAATTCTTCCTATATTTGCAACATGCAAACGTATTGAAACGATTCACATAATCAGTGATGAAGACAAAAGCAACCAACAACCTTAATTCAGCCCAATTGCTGATTAACAACAAGCAATACACAACAAGTGTACATTGTTCGTATTATGCTGTCTTCCAGAGAATGAAGTATGTGTTGGCAAATACGTCAATAAACCCTATTCCTCTCGCCACCCAAGATTCCCACATGGGCGAGTTTCTCACGAGTATGTTCTTTTAGAAATAAAGAATAGGTTGCAAAGCTCACCTCGTAACGAACGGAGATTTGCAGAAACTGTGAGATTTCTGAAAAAAGAACGTGTAGATGCAGATTATAAATCCCGTGAATTTACAGACGAGGAAAGTCTAGATTGCTTGGACAAAGCAAAGAAAATTGTAGCAGACCTCAAAACATATTTTGGTGACTTATGAAAAAAGAGAATATTGAAAAGAAGTTACGCTCTTGGCTTTCAGAAATGACCAAGAAGTATTGTTGGCTTCGCATTAAGTTTGAATTCAGCGAGGTCAAAGGCGTGTATATGGTTTCTTTCTCACCTGCAAGTGAAATAGAATGCTCTGATGATTTCAACAAGGATGCGATGCAATTTGCCGATGACATGGACAACGAATTCGGCCCTGATGCCCCACTCTTCACAGAAGAGGAGGAACTCTTTAAATTATCGGAAACTGCGGAAACAATGGTTGGCCACATCTCTACGACAACCATTGCTGTCGGCCCGGTAAAAGTTCATAACGACAACTCGTGGACCTCTCCTATTGCACCACAGGTATATGTTGAGGTGAAGAAGAATTTCCGTCCCTCAGCCTCTTCAAAAGAAATTAATTACGCATCAGCCGCATAACAATGAAACAAATTCCATTTCGTATTGTAGGTTTGCAGGTTGAATCGTTTGTCCTTAACGACAATCAGCTCCGAGAGAAGAAGGCCGTTGCAGTGAACACCAGCTACGAGTTTGGTGTAAATGCCACCAATCATCTTGTTATGGTACGCATTGTTTACAAATATTTTCAAGACGAGGCAGAGTTACTTCAGCTGGCTCTCGTTAGCACATTCGACGTTAAGCAAGAAGATTTCGACGAGATGCTGATTGACAATAAATTTACGTTAGAGCCATTTCTCAGTCAATATCTATCTACCATTAATGTAGGAGCCGCACGTGGGGAAATACATGCCAGGTGCGAAGTTGCCAAATCAAAACTTGCTGAATTTATTCTTCCACCGATAAACTTAGTGGAGGCTTTACCTAATCCCATTGAAATAGAAGTCTAGGCGCGTTATAGAAAGTGGAAATCTGCTTACTGCAAGGTCTAGGGGGAGTGGCTACCTATGGGTATGTCTTAGTAAACCAACACGACAAGTAAGCCTATACTGGTTGATGTACGTATTGAAAAAAGGCCATCGGCATTGCTGCCGATGGCCTTTAATTATATGTTCGCCTTGAAAGGCGGAGATGGGGCGGCGACATACGCACGCTTACTCTTGCGTTGCCGTTTCTTTATCAGAATAGTCAATAACGTTCTTGCGGTTGGCCTGCATGCGGTCGTACTCTTCTTTTGAGCCGACGATGATGCGTTCCCACTGACGAAGACCCGTTCCGGCAGGTACGAGGTGTCCGCAGATAACGTTTTCTTTCATTCCTTCGAGGCGGTCTACCTTTCCACGGATGGCGGCTTCGTTTAGCACCTTGGTGGTTTCCTGGAACGATGCGGCACTCATGAAACTCTTCGTTTGCAGAGCCGCACGGGTGATGCCTTGCAATATCTGCGTGGAAGTGGCAGGCACGGCATCGCGAACTTGCACGGGACGGAGGTCGCGGCGCTTGAGCGAAGAGTTCTCGTCGCGCAGACGGCGAGCCGTAACGATTTGACCTGCGCGCATGGTTTCGCTGTCGCCGGCATCGGTTACCACCTTCTTACCCCAAATGCGGTCGTTCTCTTCCGAGAAGTCGAGCTTGTCTACCAACTCTTGTTCGAGGAAAGTGGTGTCGCCCGGGTCGTTGATTTGCACCTTGCGCATCATCTGGCGCACGATAATCTCGAAGTGCTTGTCGTTGATTTTCACACCTTGCAGGCGGTAAACGTCTTGCACCTCGTTAACGATATACTCTTGCACGGCCGTGGGACCCTTGATGGCCAGAATGTCGTTGGGCGTTATCACACCATCGGAAAGCGGCGTGCCAGCGCGAACGGCATCGTGCTCTTGCACCAGGATTTGCTTAGAAAGGCTGACGAGATACTTCTTTTGGTCGCCCGTTTTCGAAGTGACAACGATTTCGCGATTACCACGCTTTACCTTACCCATGGTAACCTCGCCATCGATTTCGGACACAACGGCAGGGTTTGAGGGATTGCGTGCCTCGAAGAGTTCGGTTACACGGGGCAGACCACCCGTAATGTCGCCTGCACCACCCACGGCACGGGGAATCTTAACGAGGGTTGTACCTGTCTTTATCTTCGCACCATCTTCAACCACCACGTGGCCACCCACGGGGAAGTTGTACGTGCCCAACACTTCGCCATTAGCCGCCACGATGTCGCAAGTGGGCACCTTCGAACGGTCTTTGGCATCGGTGATAATCTTTTCGGTAAGTCCTGTGGTCTCATCAGTTTCTGCACGGAAGGTAACACCTTCCACCACATCGTGGAACTTCAACGTACCAGCATATTCGGAAACGATAACGGCATTGAAGGGGTCCCATCTGGCAATGAGCGTACCTTTCTTAACCACGTCGCCGTGCTTGTTGTAGAGCGACGCACCGTAAGGAACGTTAAGCGTAGAGAGGACGATGGAGGTGTTGGGGTCGACGAAACGGATTTCGGCCAAACGGCTAACCACCATCTCACAGTTGCGTTCGCCGTCTTCGCCATCTTCTACGAAAGGCACGGTGCGCAACTCGTCGAACTCGATACGCGAGTCGTTCTTTGCCACGATAGAGGCGTTGGCGGCTGCGTTACCAGCCACACCACCCGCGTGGAACGTACGAAGTGTAAGCTGCGTACCCGGCTCGCCAATGGCTTGGGCAGCGATAACGCCCACAGCCTCGCCCATTTGTACCATTCGGCTTGTGGCCAAGTTGCGGCCGTAGCACTTCATGCAGACGCCATGCTTGCTTTCGCAAGTGAGCACCGAGCGTATTTCAACACTCTCGATGGGCGAATCGTTGATGATGCGCGCAATGGGTTCGGTAATTTCTTCGCCAGCCGAGATGATCAGTTCGCCCGTTGTGGGATGGATGATGTCGTGTACAGAAACGCGACCGAGGATGCGCTCGTAAAGCGTAGATATAATCTCGTCGCCGTTTTTAAGGGCGGTGCAAACCAGTCCGCGCAGCGTTCCGCAGTCTTCCTCGTTGATAATCACGTCGTGCGACACGTCAACCAAACGGCGGGTGAGGTATCCGGCATCGGCCGTTTTCATGGCCGTGTCGGCAAGACCCTTACGGGCACCGTGCGAGGAAATGAAGTATTCCAACACCGACATGCCCTCTTTGAAGTTAGAGAGGATGGGGTTTTCGATAATCTGTTGTCCTTCGGCACCAGCCTTTTGCGGCTTGGCCATCAGACCACGCATACCCGAGAGCTGCTTAATCTGGTCTTTCGAACCACGGGCACCCGAGTCGAGCATCATGAACACGGCGTTAAAGCCTTGGTCGGCCTCGGTCATCTCTTTCATCAGCACATTACCCAAGTCGTTGTTTACGTGTGTCCACGTGTCGATTACCTGGTTATAGCGTTCGGTGTCGGTAATGAAACCCATGTTGTAGTTCTCGGTAATTTGGCGTACTTCCTCGTGACCGCGCTCAACAATCTCCTCTTTCTCTTTAGGAATGATGATGTCGTCGAGGTTGAACGAAAGTCCGGCAACGTATGCCATGCGGTAACCCAAGTTCTTGATACCATCGAGGAATTCGCAAGCGCGGGCCATACCCACACTCTTGATAACGTCGGCGATGATGCCACGCAGGGTTTTCTTCGAGATGATGTCGTTGAAATAGCCCACCTCGTCGGGGATAATGCCGTTTACGATAACGCGTCCCACAGAGGTTTCAACCATTCGGGGTTGCAGTTTACCGTCAACGAGGTCGGTTACAACTACCTTAACGGGCGCGTGCAAGTCGCAGCGGCCTTCGTTATGGGCGATGATAGCCTCTTCGGGTCCGTAGAAAGTAAGTCCCGACCCCTTTGCACCTGGGCGTATCTTGGTGATGTAGTATAGTCCAAGCACCATGTCTTGCGAAGGCACGGTGATAGGCGCGCCATTGGCAGGGTTTAGGATGTTGTGGCTTTGCAGCATCAGCACTTGCGCCTCGAGAATGGCCTCGTTGCTCAATGGCAGGTGAACGGCCATCTGGTCGCCGTCGAAGTCGGCGTTGAACGCAGTACAAGCCAAGGGGTGTAGCTGAATGGCCTTACCCTCGATAAGCTTGGGCTGGAAGGCCTGAATACCCAAACGGTGAAGCGTAGGCGCACGGTTGAGGAGCACGGGGTGGCCCTTCATCACGTTTTCTAGGATGTCCCAGATAACGGGTTCGCGGCGGTCTACAATCTTCTTGGCACTCTTTACCGTCTTAACGATGCCGCGCTCGATGAGCTTGCGGATGATGAACGGCTTGTAAAGTTCGGCAGCCATAAGCTTGGGCAGACCGCATTCGCCCATCTTCAATTCGGGACCGACAACGATAACCGAACGTGCGGAGTAGTCAACACGCTTACCCAAGAGGTTTTGGCGGAAACGTCCGGCCTTACCTTTGAGCGAATCGGAAAGCGATTTGAGCGGTCTGTTGCTTTCGCTTTTCACGGCCGAACTCTTACGCGAGTTGTCGAAAAGGCTGTCTACGGCCTCTTGCAACATACGTTTCTCGTTGCGGAGGATCACCTCGGGAGCCTTAATCTCAACCAAACGTTTCAGGCGGTTGTTGCGAATGATAACGCGGCGATAGAGGTCGTTGAGGTCGGAGGTGGCGAAACGGCCACCATCCAGCGGCACGAGCGGGCGCAATTCGGGCGGAATAACGGGGATAATCTTGAGAATCATCCACTCTGGGCGGTTGATTTCGGTGCTAGAACGGAAAGCTTCTACCACCTGCAAACGTTTCAGAGCCTCTGTCTTACGTTGTTGACTGGAGTCGTTGTTGGCGCGGTCGCGCAGTTCGTAAGACAATGCGTCGAGGTCTAGGCCTGCCAAGAGGTCGTACACGGCCTCGGCACCCATCTTAGCAATGAACTTGTTGGGGTCGGAATCGTCGAGGAACTCGTTGTTGGGGTCTACCTGCGTTTCGAGAATGTTGAGGTACTCGTCTTCGGAAAGCAAGTCCATTTGGTGCGAGCCGTTAAGGTCTTCGCCCTCGCTATCCTTGCGGCCTTCTAGCACACCAGGCTTGATAACGATGTACTTTTCGTAGTACACCACGGTATCGAGTTTCTTTGTGGGCAAGCCCAAGAGATAGCCAATCTTGTTGGGAAGTGAACGGAAGTACCAGATATGTGCCACGGGTACCACGAGTTCGATATGTCCCGAACGTTCGCGGCGCACCTTTTTCTCGGTTACTTCAACGCCGCAACGGTCGCAAACGATGCCCTTATAGCGTATGCGCTTGTACTTTCCGCAGGCACATTCGTAATCCTTAGTAGGACCGAAAATGCGTTCGCAGAAAAGACCATCGCGTTCGGGCTTGTATGTACGGTAGTTAATGGTTTCGGGTTTGGTAACCTCACCATACGAATTTTCCAAGATTTCTTCGGGCGAAGCCAATCCGATGGTAATCTTCGTGAAATTGTTCTTTACCTTTGTATCTTTCTTAAAAGCCATTTTACTTTTTCAATTAAGGGTGTGAATTAATCCATCTTGATGCTCAATCCCAGACCGCGTAGCTCGTGCAACAGCACGTTGAGCGACTCGGGGATACCTGGTGTGGGCATCGGCTCGCCTTTGACGATTGCCTCGTAAGCCTTGGAACGGCCAACAACGTCGTCGGACTTGATGGTGAGGATTTCTTGAAGGATGTGACTGGCACCGAAGGCCTCGATGGCCCAGACTTCCATCTCTCCGAAACGCTGTCCACCAAACTGCGCTTTACCACCAAGCGGTTGTTGCGTGATAAGCGAGTATGGACCGATGGAACGGGCGTGCATCTTGTCTTCTACCATGTGGCCTAGTTTCAAGAAGTAGGTTACGCCCACGGTGGCAGGCTGGTCGAACTTCTCGCCCGTTTCGCCATCGTAGAGGTAAGTGGAGCAGAGACGGGGCAGTTCGGCCTTGTCGGTCCACTCGGAAAGGTCTTCAAGCCGGGCACCGTCGAAGATGGGTGTTGCGAATTTCACGCCCAACTTCTTACCGGCAGCACCGAGGATAGCCTCGAAAATCTGTCCCAAGTTCATACGCGAAGGCACGCCCAAGGGGTTCAGCACGAGGTCGACGGGGCGTCCGTCTTCGAGGAACGGCATGTCTTCCATACGCACCACCTTCGAAACGATACCCTTGTTACCATGTCGTCCGGCCAATTTGTCGCCCACACCAATCTTGCGTTTCTTGGCAACATACACCTTGGCCATTTGAAGAATGCCCGAAGGCAGTTCATCGCCGATGGTAATGGCGAACTTGCGACGTTTAAGCTCGGCATCCAGCAGTTTGTATTTGCGGATGTAGTTCATGATGAGCTTTTGTATCAAGTCGTTCACATGGGCGTCGTCGGTCCAGTCGCTAGACTGAATGCCATCGTATTCCAAGTTCTTTAGCGCAGCCGCCGTGAACTTGCTACCCTTATTGATAATTTCTGCACCCGTGTAGTCTTTAACGCCTTGCGACACCTTGTCTTCGGTGAGTTCGAGGAGTTTGTCTACCAGGATGTCTTTGAGGTCTTCGTTCTTAGCCTCGTATTCTTCGTCTATCTTGGCAAGTATAACCTTGTCTTGTTTCTTCGAGTCGCGAGTCTTAATGGCACGCGAGAACAATTTCTTGTCGATAACAACGCCACTGAGCGAGGGGTTGGCTTTGAGCGACGAATCTTTAACGTCGCCGGCCTTGTCGCCGAAGATGGCACGAAGGAGTTTTTCTTCGGGCGAGGGGTCGCTCTCTCCCTTTGGCGAAATCTTACCGATGAGGATGTCGCCTGGTTCGATACGCGCACCAATGCGCACCACGCCGTTGTCGTCGAGGTCTTTGGTGGCCTCTTCGCTCACGTTGGGGATGTCGCTGGTAAACTCTTCCACACCACGTTTGGTTTCGCGAACGTCGAGCGAATACTCGTCTACGTGAACCGAAGTGAGCACGTCGTCGCGCACCAAACGTTCAGAAAGCACGATGGCGTCTTCGTAGTTGTAACCCTTCCACGGCATGTAAGCCACAAGGAGGTTACGCCCCAAGGCCAATTCGCCATTCTCGGTGGCATAGCCTTCGGTAAGGATGTCGCCTGCCTTAACACGTTGTCCCTTCACGCAGATGGGGCGAAGGTCGATGGTCATGTTTTGGTTTGTACGGCGGAACTTGGGTACGCGGTATTCTTTCAGTGCAGGTTCGAAACTTACATACTCTTCATCCTCTGTGCGATCGTATAGAATACGGATGGTGGTGGCGTCTACATAGTCGATAACGCCATCGCCTTCGGCCGTAATCATGGTACGCGAGTCTTCGCAAACCTGTTTCTCCAAGCCCGTACCTACAATGGGTGCATCGTTGTGGAGCAAGGGCACAGCTTGGCGCATCATGTTACATCCCATCAGTGCGCGGTGACCGTCGTCGTGCTCCAAGAAGGGAATAAGACCTGCCGATACCGATGCAATCTGCTGAGGCGACACGTCCATGAGGTCTACCTCGGCGGGTTCCACCACGGGGAAGTCGGCATCCTGGCGACACTTTACCACATCGCGGATAAAAGTTCCGTCTTCGTTCAGCGGCGCGTTGCCCTGTCCGATGATGTGGTCTTCTTCCTCTTCGGCCGTAAGATATACCAAGTGCTTGTTGTTTAGGTCTACCACACCATTAGAAACCTTGCGATATGGCGTTTCGATAAAGCCTAGTTCATTGATGTTGGCATACACACAGAGCGAGGAGATAAGCCCGATGTTAGGACCTTCGGGGCTCTCGATGGGACAAAGGCGTCCGTAGTGCGTGTAGTGAACGTCGCGCACCTCGAAACCTGCACGCTCGCGAGAAAGACCACCAGGGCCGAGAGCCGAAAGGCGGCGCTTGTGCGTAACCTCGGCTAGGGGGTTGGTTTGGTCCATGAATTGCGAGAGGGGGTTGGTGCCGAAGAACGAGTTGATAACGCTAGAAATGGTTTTGGCGTTAATCAAGTCGGTGGGTGTGAACACCTCGTTGTCGCGCACGTTCATGCGTTCACGAATGGTACGGCTCATACGAGCCAATCCGATAGAGAACTGGTTGGCCAGCTGTTCGCCCACGGTGCGCACGCGGCGGTTGCTCAAGTGGTCGATGTCGTCAACGGTAGCGTTCGAGTTAACCAGCTGAATGAGATACTTGATAATCTCAATAATATCGTCTTTGGTCAGCACGCGCGTATCCATATCGGTGTCCAAGCCCAGTTTCTTGTTGATGCGGTAGCGTCCTACTTCGCCCAAGTCGTATCGCTTGTCCGAGAAGAAAAGGTTTTGGAACACCTCCCTTGCACTGGCATCGTCGGCAGGGTCGGCATTGCGCAGCTGACGATAGATGTACAGCACAGCCTCTTTTTCAGAGTTGCTGGGGTCTTTGGCCAACGTGTTGAAGATGATGGAGAACTTGTTTGCAGCATCTGCATCCTTGTGTAGCAACACGGTAGACACGCCGCTGTCGAGAATTTCGCCAACGTTTTCTTCTGTAATTTCCGTTTCGCGCTCCATAATCACCTCGTTGCGCTCGATAGATACAACTTCGCCCGTATCTTCGTCAACGAAGTCTTCGTTCCAACTTTTCAGCACACGAGCAGCAAGACGCTTACCAAGAGCCTCCTTCATGTTCTTCTTGTTCACCTTAACCTCTTCGGCCAGGTCGAAGATTTGCAGGATGTCGCGGTCGTTTTCGTAGCCGATGGCACGCAGCAGCGTGGTTACGGGCAACTTCTTCTTACGGTCGATGTAGGCATACATCACGTTGTTGATGTCGGTAGCGAACTCAATCCACGAACCTTTGAAGGGGATGATACGCGCCGAATAGAGCATCGTTCCGTTGGCATGCACGCCCTGTCCGAAGAAAACGCCGGGCGAGCGGTGCAGCTGCGACACCACAACGCGCTCGGCACCGTTGATAACAAAGGTACCGTTAGAGGTCATATAGGGAATTGTACCCAAGAAAACGTCTTGGATAAAGGTTCCGAAATCTTCGTGGTCGGGGTCGGTGCAGTATAGCTTCATCTTAGCCTTCAAAGGCACGCTATACGTAAGCCCGCGTTCCAAACACTCGTCGATGGTGTAACGCGGCGGGTCGATATAGTAGTCAAGAAACTCAAGAACGAAATTGTTCCGTGTGTCGGTTATGGGGAAGTTCTCTGCGAAAACCTTATACAAACCGTCGTTCTTGCGTTCCTCGGGGGGCGTGTCTAACTGTAAGAAGTCTTTGAAAGACTTTAACTGCACATCGAGGAAATCCGGATAGGGCATCGGATTGTGAACGCTGGCGAAATTTACTCTGTTATCAACAATTTTTGAAGCCATTCAATATTATGTTATATAATGGATATAGGCGTATTCTATATGTTATCCGTATCGGTGCGAGGGGGCTTTGCTTGTTCTTTTCTCTCCGCGAAGAGGGTGCATAGCCAGCCTATGAGATATTGTGTGGGAAAAGGGAATGTGTCCTTAAATGTGATAAGACACAAAAAGGTTAGGACTCGCCTACTGGGCAAATCCTAACCGTATTTCGGAGTTGGGGGTTGTCTTACTTCAGCTCAACCTTAGCGCCGGCCTCTTCGATAGCCTTCTTCAGGTTCTCGGCCTCGTCCTTAGACATGCCTTCCTTCAAAGTAGAGGGAACACCGTCTACAAGGTCCTTAGCTTCCTTCAAGCCCAGGCCGCAAGCTTCCTTAACAGCCTTAACTACTTGAAGTTTTGCTGCACCGGCCTCAACGAGAACCACGTCGAACGACGACTTCTCTTCAGCACCACCAGCAGCAGCACCAGCACCGGGAGCGGCAGCAACAGCAACAGCTGCAGCAGCGGGTTCAATGCCATATTCCTCTTTGAGGACATTTGCCAACTCGTTTACTTCTTTTACTGTCAAATTTACTAATTCTTCAGCGATAGCTTTGATATCTGCCATTTTATTCTAAATTTTTAATTGTTTTTAATATAAGTGTTGTTGATTGACTTTTAATTGAACTCCCTCACGAACATCTTCTTGTCTATGCCACGAGAGGAAGACTCAACGAATTATTCAGCACGCTCGCCCAAAGTTTTGAGTACACCATGAATGGTGCCTGCGCCTGATTGAAGAGCGGAAATGACGTTCTTCGCGGGCGATTGCAGCAAGGCCACAATGTCGGCGATAACCTCGTTCTTGCTCTTAAGAGCTACCAGCTCGTCCAGTTTGTCGGCTCCCACATAGAAGCTTTCTTCTGCGTATGCAGCCTTGAGAGCAGGAATTCCTTCCTTCTTATAGTCTTTCAGCAATTTTGCAGGTTCGTTCGCAACCGTGGTGAACATGATTGCGGTGGTACCTTTCAATGTGCCGTAAAGGGGTTCGAAATCGATGTCGGATGCCTCGAAAGCCTTGTGCAGAAGCGTATTCTTCACAACAGAAAGCTTAATTTCCTTCTTGAAACAAGTTGCGCGCAACTTGGTCGTCGCTTCGGCGTTAAGCCCGGCGAGGTCTACAAGATAGAAATGAGGATACTCCTTCAGCTTCTTACCGAGTTCTACGATGATAGTATCTTTTACTTCTTTCTTCATTTTACAAAACTTTTAGAGTTATTCAACTGATTTCGGATCAATCTTGATACCCTTACTCATTGTGCTTGAAATAAAGATACTCTTGATATACGTACCTTTAGCAGCGGCAGGTTTGAGCTTGATTACAGTAGCCACGAATTCCTTCGCGTTTTGGTAAATCTGCTCAGGAGTGAAAGAAACCTTTCCGATTGAGGTATGGATAATACCAGCCTTGTCTACTTTGAAATCTATTTTACCCGACTTGATGTCTTTCACTGCCTTTGCCACGTCCATCGTTACCGTACCGCTCTTGGGGTTAGGCATCAGTCCGCGAGGGCCGAGGATACGGCCTACGCTACCTACCTTACCCATTACCGAAGGCATGGTGATGATAACGTCGATGTCGGTCCAACCACCCTTAATCTTTTCGATGTACTCGTCAAGACCAACATAGTCGGCACCAGCTTCTTTGGCAGCAGCTTCTGCATCGGGCGTACAGAGAACAAGAACGCGCACGGTCTTACCCGTTCCGTTAGGCAGCGTACAAACGCCGCGAACCATCTGGTTGGCCTTGCGGGGGTCTACGCCCAAACGCACGTCGATGTCGAGAGAAGCGTCAAACTGAGTAGTGGTGATTTCCTTCACCAACTCAGCAGCCTCTTTCAGTGTATAGGCTTTCCCTGCTTCAATCTTATCAGCTACTGATTTTTGCTTTTTTGTCAGTTTACTCATTTTCTTAATTGAAGTTTTAATTATTTACCAGGGAACTCCCCATTTACAGTGATACCCATACTTCTAGCCGTACCTGCGATAAGTTTCATGGCAGACTCAACCGTAAAACAGTTCAAGTCTTTCATCTTATCTTCAGCTATCACTTTGATCTGCTCCCAGGTGACAGAAGCTACCTTCTGTCGGTTTGGCTGAGCAGAGCCGCTCTTAACCTTGGCAACCTCTTTTAGTTGTACAGCTGCGGGAGGCGTCTTGAGCTCAAAGCTGAATGACTTGTCAGTATAGTAGGTGATGACAACCGGAATTACCTTACCGGCCTTGTCCTGAGTCCTCGCATTGAACTCCTTGCAGAACCCCATGATGTTGATTCCCTTCGAACCCAATGCAGGGCCTACGGGAGGAGAGGGGTTGGCAGCGCCACCTTTAATCTGTAACTTGATTAATCCAGCAACTTCTTTAGCCATTTGTTGTTAATATTAAAAATTGATTTTTGTTGAAAGCATCACGCCCGTAACTGCGCATCAGCCTTCCTTTTCTACTTGCATAAAACCTAACTCCAAAGGCGTTTTGCGCCCAAAGATCTTGACCATCACCTTCAGCTTGTGTTTCTCGGTGTTCACCTCTTCGATAACACCCATGAAACCGCTGAATGGCCCATCCGTAACCTTCACCGTTTCGTCAACAGAATAGGGGATGTCGATGTCGTTCTCCAATTCCGTGTTCTCCGCGGCGCCGAGCATCCTGTTGATGTCTGCCTGCGGCACGGGAGAGGGATTGTCCAATCCGCCAAGAAAACCTAAGACATTAGGCATGAACCTCAGTGTGTGCGCAACGTCCCCTTTAAGGTCCGCCTCGACGAACACGTAGCCGGGAAGACTAATCTTCTCTTTCTCCACGCGTTTGCCATTACGCAAAGACGCCTGTTTTTCCATCGGTATCAATACCTGAAAAACATGCGACTGAAGCATCGTGTTGTGTTTCAATTCGGCCTCGATGTATTCCTTCACCTTTGCCTCTTTTCCACTAACAGCACGAAGCACATACCAATTTTTCTGTGTTTCTGCCATCGTTCCTTAACAAATTAATGCGGATATATCCCACTCATGATGAACTTAAACGCGCTGTCCATGGCGAACACCACCAATGCAATGACTAGGGAAGCAGATAATACAACCATTGCACTGTGGGTAAGTTCGGCACGCGTAGGCCAAGTAGTATTATGCGCCAGCTCGTTGTAACAAGCCTTGCAGTAGTTTACTATCTTCTTAAACATATTATCTTCTTATTAGCACGGGAAGGAGGACTCGAACCCACGACCCTCGGTTTTGGAGACCGATGCTCTACCAACTGAGCTATTCCCGTAAGTAAGGGTTCCGCAACCGCTTGCTGCGGAAACCCTCGGTATGCTTAATACTTAGCCGAAGCCAACCGTATTATTCAATGATTTCGGTAATCTGACCGGCACCTACCGTACGGCCACCTTCGCGGATGGCGAAACGAAGACCTACGTTCAGGGCAACGGCGTAGATAAGATCTACGGTGATTTCCACGTTGTCGCCAGGCATTACCATCTCTACACCTTCGGGAAGAGTGATTTCACCCGTACAGTCCATCGTACGAAGATAGAACTGAGGACGATACTTGTTGCCGAATGGCGTGTGACGGCCACCTTCTTCCTTCTTCAGAACATATACAGAAGCCTTGAACTTCTTGTGAGGCTTAATCTGGCCGGGGTGGCAAAGCACCATACCGCGCTTGATTTCGTTCTTGTCGATACCACGGAGCAACAAACCTACGTTGTCGCCAGCTTCACCCTCTTCGAGCAGCTTGCGGAACATTTCCACACCGGTAACTACGCACTTCTTGTCTTCGCCAAGGCCGAGCAACTCAACTTCGTCGCCAACCTTTACCTTACCCGTCTCGATACGACCCGTAGCAACCGTACCACGGCCAGTGATAGAGAACACGTCCTCAACAGGCATCAAGAAAGGTTTGTCCACCTCACGAGGAGGCAGAGGAATCCAAGTGTCAACAGCATCCATCAGCTGCATAACCGAATCAACCCACTTGTCAACGCCGTTCAATGCACCAAGGGCAGAACCGCGGATGATGGGCGTGTTGTCGCCGTCGTACTCGTATTGGTCGAGCAGCTCGCGCATTTCCATTTCAACAAGCTCAAGCATTTCCTCGTCTTCAACCATGTCGCACTTGTTCAGGAACACAACCAACTTAGGAACGTTTACCTGACGGGCGAGAAGCACGTGTTCGCGAGTTTGGGGCATAGGACCATCGGTAGCGGCAACTACGATGATGGCACCGTCCATCTGAGCAGCACCTGTTACCATGTTCTTCACATAGTCGGCGTGACCCGGACAGTCTACGTGAGCATAGTGACGTTTAGCCGTTTCGTATTCAATGTGAGCGGTGTTGATGGTGATACCACGCTCTTTTTCTTCGGGAGCGTTGTCAATCTGGTCGAAAGACTTAACGTCTTCAGAACCGAAGCCCTTCTCATGGAGAACCTTAGAAATGGCAGCGGTCAAGGTGGTCTTACCGTGGTCTACGTGACCAATAGTACCAATGTTAACATGCGGCTTGGTGCGCACAAATGTTTCTTTAGCCATAGCTTTGCTTTTTATTTATTAATTGATTTATCAAATGGTTTTCCAATGCAAAAAAGAACCGTGATAGAGCTGTAACTGAGAGTTGAACTCAGGACCTCTTCCTTACCAAGGAAGTGCTCTACCACTGAGCTATTACAGCATTGGTTAGAGCGGAAAACGGGGCTCAAACCCGCGACCCCCAGCTTGGAAGGCTAGTGCTCTATCAACTGAGCTATTTCCGCATGATGGCATTCTCGCCTCACTCTATCACACAAACAACGGTTGCATTGTTCATCGCGAGAACGCTAAACTTCTACTGAAAGTGGGTGGTGATGGATTCGAACCACCGAAGTCGAAAGACAGCAGATTTACAGTCTGCCCCATTTGGCCACTCTGGTAACCACCCTTATTTTTCGTTCGCACACCTTATATATATAGGTATGTGCGCATACCCTTAAAACTTTTTGTTGCATTAGCCTGTTAAGCCTCCTGCCTGCCCCGCCCCAAGAGGGCAAAACCTTGCAGCCGTCTTTCAAAGCATGTAGCACGTGTTCTAAGACGGCTGCAAAGGTAGATATTATTTTTTATTCACCAAAATATTTCCGCGTTTTTTTTAGCGTTCGCGCTGTTTTTCCTTAATTTTCGTTAGTTGAACCTTTAAAGAGTCTACGCATTGGTCAACACTTTCCTCAAACGTGTCGCAAGTTTTTTCGGCAAAAGCGGTGTTCCCGGGGAACGTCACCGTTATGCTGGCTTGCTTGTTCATGGCCGTGGCGGGTTTCACCACCTTCAGCGACACGTCGGCTTTCTGCACCTGCTCGTAAGTCTTTTCCAGCTTAGACACTTTCTTCTCGATAAACGCATGCAACTGTTCAGTCGCGTCGAAATGAATCGCTTGAATTTTGATCTCCATAATATATCTCCTATCATTTAAAAAGGTTAGGCCCGTGGATGGGCTTTGTCGTATATCTTTCTTAGTTGTTCGAATGTGGTGTGCGTATATATCTCGGTTGTCGAAAGGCTTTCGTGCCCAAGCAGTTTCTTTACGCTCTCCAATCCCGCATCATTGTTCAGCATGGCCGTGGCAAAGCTGTGCCGCAGCACGTGCGGCGAACGCTTTTTCATCGACGTTACCTTGGCCAGGCTGGCGCGAACGCTGTTCTGCACCGCACCGCGCTTAACGCGTTCGCCCCGTTGGTCAACGAAAAACGCCTTGTCGCAACGCGCCACTTCGGCATCTCGCCGTGCGATGTAGGCTTTCAGCCCCGCCTCCAACTCGTCGGCAAAAGGTATCAGCCGCTGTTTGCTGCCCTTGCCCAGCACTTTGATGACGCGTGCGCCGAAGTCGATGCTGTCGTCATCGAGGCCCACCAGTTCCGCCAAGCGCATGCCCGTAGAGTAGAACGTCAGCACGATGGTATAGGCCAGCAAGTCGCGATAGCTCTCGCCCACGGGCACATCGTCCAGCAATCGGTCCATCTCGCCCTCGCGCAAAAACTGCGGCAGCGGCCTGCTACGCTTAGGCCCAACCACCCCCCGAGCGGGATTTTTCTGCACATAGCCACGCGTCAGGCCAAAACGATAAAAAGAACGCAATGCACTCAACCGCCTTTGGATTGTAGTGGCACTGCATCCTTTATCCATCATGCTCTCCATCCAGTCGCGGATAAGGTCGGCATCCACCGCCTCCCAAGAGAGCTGAGTATCCTTGTTTTTGAAAAACGCCTCGAAAGCGCGCAGGTCGTCGCCATAGCTGGCTATGGTCAACTCCGAGCGGTTAAGCTCATACTGCAGGTAGTTCAAAAATTGTTCTGTCGTCATACTCATTGCAGACCGATAAAGGTATCTGGCAACGAATTTACGCATTAAACTTTAAACCACCAAATTTTTCACCGACAAATTATTCTTCCATCGTGCGAAGCTTCTGCACGTAAACGGCATGCTCCATCTTGAGACGCTTCAGCACAGAGGGTTTGTCGTATTGTTGACGAGCGCGGAGTTCTTTAACTACGCCAGTCTTTTCGAATTTTCTCTTGAACTTCTTAAGCGCTCTTTCGATGTTTTCACCATCTTTTACGGGTACAATAATCATGTCTTGTTTTCTATTTTTAATGTTTAACTTATTCTTCGTTTGGATGCAATGTCTACAAATTGCGGTGCAAAATTACACCATATTTTCCTAACGACCAAGTTTTTATGCCATTTTTTGCGTTCACGCATCCCGAAATCCATGTTTGATAGGCCTTTATGCTGTATGCCAACAACTTTAAGTGCAGCACTTAAAGAGATGGAGGAAGATGCCGAAGGGGGTTAAGGCGTTATGGAATTATAGTCAAACAGAATTGGATTTGGAAAGCCATAACAGCATCGTAAGCAAACAAAAGTCCTCCTTTTCTTCTGCGTTAGGGTTTATTGATGCCATGCAACGCACGTCTTGCATTCTTCTAACAACTATTTTCCAAATGCAATTCTGTTCGGCCATAAGCCACGCATTTCGTAGTGACCACAACTTTCGGCCTTGCCACTTCAACCCCAAACGTTCGTTAACGCCTGTGCATATTTTGGGTTTTGCCGAGCAAATGACTGTCTTATTCTTGAAGGCGCAGCGGACTACATAGAGAGAACAGGGCAGACAAGATGCCCACAAGCAAAGGAAAGATGAATCAGGAGACGATGGAAACAACGCCAAACATCTGATAAGCGGTATAATGAACCGACTGGTGCTTAATGCCCCTGCATTGCAACAGCCCCACTCTTCTGCATAATATAAGGAGTTGCCCCGCGTGCGCTTTCGCAACGCGTGTGCCTTGTCCTACCCCACCCTTCCCCTCCACTAACTCGCACACGCGCGAACTAAGCAGACAGAAGAAAACCAAGAAATGCTTAGGAACGGCAAAGAGCATCGCGTGCGTTTTTGCAACGCGTGTGCCTTGCCCTACCCCACCATTCCACTCCACTAACTCGCCCACGCGCGAACTAAGCAGACAGAAGAAAGCCAAGAAATGCTTAGGAACGGCAAACCAAACCGAATAGACACGTGTTATCCGTAACTGCAAAGTGCATTGCGCTTACCATAATATATATGGTCGGCCACCGCACTAATGCCCATTTCAAACAAACCGCCACACGCTTGGCATCACCTGGGGTGAGGCCTTGCCAACCAACAACGCATATCACTCCCCTCTCCCCTTGGAGAGGGGTTGGGGGTGAGGGCAGTAGGGGCTGGGGGGGGGGGTGAGGCTTTTCCCCTTTTTAAGAGGGGCTTGGGGTGAGGCTTTTGTCAATTTATCAGCATAACTTTTAACATTATGAGCGCCATTTTCGTCACCAATCGCCAACCTCGCCGCAAAAAATCGATTCTCGCGAGAGTTTGCCTTGGGGCAAAAATGAGTTAAACCACGAATGCAGCAGAATGAATATTTATTGCAAAGAACAGCCATTAGCACCAGATTTGGGGCTATTTTTGGCAAAATATGGTGCAATATGCCGCTAAATGCAGTGCGTTTTGGTGCAAAATACAATGCGTTTTGGTGCAAAATACAGTGCGTTTTGGTGCTAAACGCAAGGTAAAATGTTGCTAAATGCAGCGTAAAATGGTGCAAAACGTGAAACGAAAAGCATAAAAATACACTGAGATGGTATAAACAAAACCCATCCGACCCATGAAAAGCACGGCCAAAATGAACAAAATAGCCGTTAAAAAGTGGAGTTTTAGGGGCTAAATGTAGGTAATTGGGGCTTAAAAAATACGAGTCGGCAACCAAAATAGAAAGGCAAAAGGGTGCAAAATGCAGGGCCTTTTCTCAAAAGCAGACATGTCGGGAGACGTGAAAGACTAGAAAAAGTGTCCTTTTACCCATTTTACGACCTACTTTTTCGCTAGAACGGAATGAAAACTAAAGCGGTATTGTAAAATAAAAGACAACAATTTAAGTTTTTGAGTTGATGGGGTAGTGAGTTGGTAAGTGTTTTGAGTTTGTAAGTTTGTAAGTTTGTAAGTTTGTGAGTTTTTTAGTTGATGAGTTGATGAGTTGGTGAGTTGATGAGTTGGTGAGTTGAAGAGTTGATGAGCTTGTGAACTTATGAGCTTATGACCTTGCAAACCTGTGAACTTATGAACTTGTCAACTCGTCAACTTGTGAACTTGTGAGCTTATGACCTTGCAAACCTGTGAACCTATGAACTTATGAACTTGTCAACTTGTCAATTCGTCAACTTTTCTACTCGGCAACCTGTCAACTCGTCAACTCGTCAACTTGTCAACTCGCGAACTTGTGAACTTGCCAATTCGTCAACTTGTTAACTTGCCAACTTATGAATTTAAGCCATCACACGTGGCGTGTTAGGCAACACTACGCAAAGAACATGCCGCAAGGGCTTTTGCAAAATGTTCGTTATCGCGCAACTCACATATATAATGAACAGACGAAACGCTCCGAAAAGCATTAAATGGGCGCCTTTAAGCACCAAAAAACAACCCAAATGTAAAAATATCGCCCCATTCACGCATTTTCTTTTCAAAAAGTTTGGCGTTTAAAAGATGTTTTCATAAATTTGCGAAACCTTGCATAGTGTCACCCAAAAGGCGGCAAAGCTAGACAAACTCTATTTAAAAGTATAGAAGACCACGCCCTCTGCACCAAGACTCGGATGAACGGCAACAGGTCAAATCCAATTGCTAGATGCAAACCCATGCGTGAAATACGGAGAAGAACACCCCGAAACGCTTGAATTAAGACTATTTCGCATGCCTATAAATATTGGTATAGGCGGTAGGAAGAACCTGATTTGAAACAAAATAGTAGTAATTTAAAACGTAAGTATTATGATCAAAAGGCTAATCTTATTCCTGACATGCCTATTCCTCACGGCAGGAATGGCACTGGCGCAAACGCGCGTGGGGGGAGTAGTCGTGGCTTTGCCAGACAACGAACCCGTGGTGGGAGCCTCGGTAAAAGTGGTGGGCACCACCAACGGCACCGTTACCGACATCGACGGAAAGTTCTCGCTCTCCGTTCCCGCTAATGCCCAACTAGAATTTTCGTACATCGGCATGAAAAGCAAGGTGCTTACAGCAAAAGCCAACATGCGCGTTGAACTGGAAAGCGTAGACAATACCATCGACGAGGTGATGGTGGTGGCGTTCGGTACGCAAAAGAAATCGGCCTTTACTGGTTCGGCTGCTGTGGTTTCTTCCAAAGACCTTGCAAAGCGCGTTTCAACAAACGTAAGCTCTACGCTTGCCGGGACAGTGGCCGGATTTCAGATGCGTGAGGCATCGGGAGAACCTGGCGCAGGCAATGGAAAGATGAACATCCGTGGCATATCCTCGCTAGAAGCCAGTACCGACCCATTAATCATTGTTGACGGCGCGCCTTATCCCGGATCGTTGAGCAACATTCCCCAACAAGACATTGAAAGCGTAACCGTGCTGAAAGATGCAGCAAGCGCTGCCCTTTATGGTGCGCGCGGTGCATCGGGTGTGATTCTGATTACCACCAAGCGCGGCAACACCAGCGAAGCCGTGGTTACGGTAGACATGAAGTGGGGTAGCAACAGCAGGGCCATTCAAGATTACGACGTGATTAAAGACCCAGGGCAATACTATGAAACTTACTATGGCATGCTACGCAACAAGTACTTCTACACCGACGGGATGAGTGCAGATGATGCCCATGCGAGAGCCAATAAGGAAATGCTTGCCCAATTGGGCTACAATGTATATACCGTGCCAACAGGCGAACAGCTTATTGGAACCGACGGCAAACTAAATCCCAAGGCCACGCTTGGCCGTTCGTACAAAACGGCCGACGGTGAAACATATTATATGACTCCAGACGACTGGACGAAAGAGGCTTACCGAAACTCGTTCAGGCAAGACTATAACGTGAGCGTAAGCGGCGGCAACACTCGTTCGTCGTTCTTCGCTAGCGCAGGATACCTGAAAGACAATGGCGTGATTCTTTACTCGGACTACGAACGTTACACCGCACGCTTAAAGGCAGACTATCAAGCAAAGAAGTGGTTAAAGCTGGGCGGAAATGTTGACTATGTGCATTCTAGCAAGAACCAAAATCCCAACATGGACGACGAGCTCAAATCCTCCAACTTGTTGTATTTCACCTCCATGATTGCGCCTATTTATCCGCTCTACGTGCGTACGCTCGACGCAAACGGCAACCCCGTTATACGCACCGACAAGAATGGAAATCCGCATTACGACTATGGTGTACCAGGAAGCAACTTTGTAGAGAATGCACCGCGTGCTTTCTCCTCACAGGGCAACCCACTTGGTGCAAACAGATACAACCAAAAGAACTTCTTGGTAAACCAATTTAATGGCACATTCAATGTTGATGTTATTTTCACCGACTGGTTGAAGTTCAATGCCACAAGCAACCTGAACTTTCAACACATAACCCGTTCAGACTACGACAACAGCCTGTATGGCTCGAAGGTGAACGTAAACGGCGAACTTACGAAGTTCCAATACTATTACCTGCGCACAAACAACGTGCAAACCTTGGACTTCCACAAGGCCTTTGGCGACCATGATGTAAATGTGCTGGCCGGACACGAGTATTTCAACGAACAGCTGCGCTATCTCAACGCCACTGCAACAGGCGGTTTCTCGCCAAACATTTTAGAGTTAGACGCTTTCGCCACAAAATCGAACAGCCGTTCGTACGGCGAGCGTTACAATGTGGAAGGTTGGTTTAGCCGCGTGCTTTACAACTATAAGGAAAAGTATTACGGCTCGCTGTCTTATCGTAGAGACGCCTCGTCGCGCTTTAAGAAGGAAAACCGCTGGGGCAACTTCTGGTCTGTTGGCGGCGCATGGAATATCGAGAAAGAAAGTTTCTTTAACGTGCCGTGGGTTAACCACTTGAAGTTGAAGGTGTCGTTGGGCCAACAAGGCAACGATGCGCTGGGCAACAACTGGTATTTTGCAGACCAATACACGCTCTCTAAATCTTCGGCCACGGCCATGGCTCCGTCATTTAGATTACCTGGCAACCCCGAACTTACATGGGAAACCACTACCAACCTAAACGTTGGTTTGGAGTTTTCGCTGTTAAAGAACTTCTTGCAGGGTAGCGTGGATGTTTATAGCAAAAAGATTTCGGACATGCTTTTCTGGCTTTCGCTACCCGAACTGTCGGGAACGCGTGGATATTATGGCAATATTGGAGACATGCGTAACAGCGGTGTAGAGGTTACGCTTACCGTTACGCCCATACGTACGCGCGACATCACTTGGAGCATAACGGGCATGTTGGCCCACAATGCCACCAAGATTTTGAAATTGCCGCGGCAGAAAACACAAGATTATGGAGGCTATGTGGACAATGGCACCGGCCACGAATGCTGGTACGAGGTGGGGAAACCCCTATATAACATGTTGCTGCCAGAGTATGCAGGCGTAAACGAACACGGACAGGCCTTGTACTATGTAGACACCGATGTGGCCGTTAAAGACCGCGGTTCGTTCCCCAACAAGAAACGCAATGGCACAACCACGAACATCTCTGAGGCATCGTTCTACGAGCAAGGCTCGGTAATGCCGAAGGCATCGGGCGGATTTAGCACAACAGTAGAGGCTTATGGGTTTGATGCCACTGTTGCGTTCGACTATCAGTTGGGCGGAAAGGTGTACGATTCCAGATATGCAGCCTTGATGAACCCTGTTGAGTCTCAGGCTTCTGGTGCTAATTTCCATAAGGATGTGCTCAAATCGTGGACGCCAAACAACACCGCAAGCAACATCCCACGTTTCCAGTATGGCGAAAACTATTCAGCTAAAAGCTCCAACAGATGGCTTACCAACGCCACGTACCTCAACTTCCAGTCGTTTACAGTGGGCTACACCTTGCCCAAAACGTTTACCAACAAGTATAAAATCTCTACACTGCGTGTATATGTAGCAGGAGAAAACCTCTGTTTCTGGTCGGCTCGTAAAGGATTCGACCCTCGCTACTCGTTCGACGGCAACAAGTCGGTTGGCTCTTACTCGCCAACGCGTAACATCACGGGTGGACTACAAGTGACATTCTGATTTAGACCTAATTTTAAAGAATATTGTTTATGAAACATATAGCAGTAAAACTGATAGCCTCTTTTTGGGCATGCGCATTGCTCTCAGGATGTATTGAAGAAGTGGATCCGCAGGGCAGAACTATAACGGGAAAACAGTTGGGCGAAGCACCAAACGCCTTCGAGAAGGCTGTGGATGCAACAACATCCACACTCGTGGGGCAATTCTATTATAGACCAACAGCTACTTTTACGTTTGATGCAGGCTACCCATGTTTCTTCTTGGAGCGCGACGCCATGGGACAAGACATTGCCGTGGTGGGTAAGAACAACCACTACGATGCTTGGTACTCGGTGAGCGAGGTGCTTGGACCAGGTTATGCGATTTGCCAATTGCCTTGGACCTATTATTCGAAGTGGCTAAAGAATTGTAACATCGTTATTGGGATGGCGGGCGAGAACCCCGAACCAGCTCGACGTACAGGCGCAGGCATCGCTCGTGCCATGAGAGCTATGTTCTACATGGACATAGCACGCATGTATGCAGCAGAGCCTTACTCGCTAAACAAAAAGGCAGAAACAACGCCTTTGGTAACGGAGAAAACAACGAACGAGGACTTGTATAACAACCCACGCAAAAGCAATGAGGAAATGTGGGCGTTCATCTTGTCGGACTTGGATAAGGCCGAAGAATTGCTGAAAGGGTATGTGCGCCCTGACATACGGAAACCGGACGTGAGTGTGGTTTATGGACTGAAAGCACGCGCATACTTGGAAACACAAGATTGGGCGAACGCTGAGAAATATGCGAAATTGGCACAAGAAAAGTACACAATGATGGACGAGGCGGCATATACCAGCAAAGAACTCGGCTTTAATTCGCCTAATAAGGCGTGGATGTTTGGCGTAAAGTATAATGAGGAAGACCCAAATATCCGCTTGAACGACGCAGACTCGTCTTGGGGGTCGGTGATGCTGAACGAGAGTTTGTCGGGCTGCGGCTACGCATCGAACTACGGCGGACTGATGAATATCGACCGACATCTGTTTGAAACCATCCCCACTACCGACTGGCGCCGCAAGGTGTTCGTGGATTTTGCCTTAGACGACCTTTCGGAAGACGCTCAAAGAGAGGCTCTGCGCACTTATGCGTATAAAGAAGACGTGAAGTATTGCAAACAAATTATGGCTAGTGCGGCTGCAGCGCAGCTTAATGTGGGCGGCATCCAACTGAAATTTAGAAACGCAGGGGGAGTAGCAGGCCGTGAAAATCAACACGTAGGTTTTGCCGTTTGGGCTCCACTGATGCGCGTAGAAGAGATGAAACTCATTGAGATCGAGGCTGTGGGCATGCAAGATGAGGGCAAAGGCATCGCACTGCTTACTGAATTTGCCAAGACACGCGACCCGAATTTCGTGTACGGCAAGCATAATGAGGCATACGGAAACACGGCTACCTCTGCTTTCCAAAATGAAGTTTGGTGGCAACGCCGAGTTGAATTGTGGGGAGAGGGCTTTGCAACCTTCGACATAAAGCGACTTAACAAGGGTATCATACGTAACTATCCCCGTACCAATCATACGGCGGGCTATCGCTGGAACACCACCGCTTATCCTAAGTGGATGAACCTCTGTATCATCGAAACGGAACTTAGATATAACAGAGCTTGCACGAATAACGATATCCCCATACACCCCCAAAAGGATTCGGAAGAACACCAGTTCTGACGACAACAGCGGGAAGGCGTATTTTCAAAGCACGCCTATTATATAATGTAATAAACTAAACGAAGTATTTACAATGAAACATAATATTATCAATTATGCATGGGCTTTGTTGGGCTTGGCTTTCATGGCTGCATGTGCTGACGAACAAGGTTCTGAACCTGGAAACGACAACACCGCCGTGGCTACGATATACCAACTTGACGCCAAAGATCCACTAAACCCCGATAACGACATGCTTTTGCGTGTGGCTACCAACAGCAAAACTGATGCAGTTTACTACGCAAGCATACCTAAGGCCGAGTTTGAAACAAAGATGCAGCAGGGAGGTGAAGAGGCTATTAAGGACTTTGTGATTGCAAGCGGAACGAAAGTGAAAGATTTGTCGGGCGGCGCGGTGGCTGATGTTGCCGTTGAAGGCATGACAGGAGAATATAAAGTGGCAGTAGTGGCCACGGGCGCAGGTGCCAAAACGCTTAAAGTGTTCGACTTCACTGGATTGTCATGGAGTGATATGGCCAAGGGAACTTATACTTTCGCGCTTGTGTCGTTCGGTGAGAACAAGGTAAAGGTTATAAAAGACGTTGTATTGCAGAAATGCGAGAACCGGGAAGGGCTTTACCGACTAAATAAGGTTTATAACGGTAAAAGCAACATTAAGTTCACCCTGTTGAATACTAAGCAAGACGATTATCAATTTGTTGCCGTTTCCACACAAGCCACCGTTCTGAACGGCGTTTATATTCGCGACCTTGCCACAAAAGAAAACAACCAGGCATTTGCAACAGACCCGGAGAAAGGTTGCAAGCTATACAAGGACAATAAAGTGACGCTGGTTTTAAATTACTTTACCGCAAAAAATGACTATGGCGCTGTTGTTGAGACATTCGTTCCTAACCCATAGCACTGGCACATTGGCTTGTTGTGCTTGTTAGACTGCACAGCTTTCCGATTAAACATCAAGGCGGACTTAACGCTCCTTTTGTGAGAGAACGCTGAGTCCGCCTTTGTGTGTAAATTCAGTTCATCCGTTTTATGATTTCTCGGTGTGTTATATAACCGTAAGTATAGCTTGTCAATTTACTTGGCACGAAGGCCTAAGGACCAGCTTAGCCCACCTTTCTCACTCCTCTTATTAGATGATGTTCTTGTGTATTCTAGCCAGTAAGAATTAGTGTTTACGGCCGTGTGCAAATGAAAGGACGAGTAATGGGACTTGTTTTGAAGACAGTTAGCGACTTTACGGCCGAATTGTGTTTGGTAACGACCCCAGTAATGGGACTTGTTTTGAAGACTGTTAACGGCTTTACGGCCGAATTGTGTTTGGTAACGACCCTAGTAATGGGACTTGTTTTGAAGACAGTTGGCGGCAGAGGTACACATTAATTCATTGCTCCACCCCATATTTTTTATTTCGTTGCTTTCTTTTTTCACGATTATTGCGTATCTTTGTCGCATAAAAAACCAAAGTATGTTGACGTTAAAAAGATACACGCTACTAAAAGATCTAGTATTACTAACTATCGCCATGTTCATCGGCAGCTTGGGATGGGCCATCTTCCTGCTTCCGAATCACATCACCACGGGTGGCATACCAGGCTTGGCATCCATTCTTTACTGGGGTTGGAACATTCCGGTGCAAGTTACTTTCTTGGGCGTAAACGCCCTATTGTTGCTCATTGCCTTAAAGGTGCTGGGCTGGCAGTTCTGTCTTAAAACGCTCTATGCGGCTGTGATGTTCACGCTTTTCAGCGCATTGGGGCAGCATTGGATGGAGGGCTCCACGCTTTTGCAAGGCCAACCCTTCATGGCCATCGTGCTAGGTGCGGCCAGCTTAGGCAGTACCGTGGGACTGGGATTGGCCAGCAATGCCTCTACTGGCGGCACCGACGTGGTGGCGGCCATGATTAACAAGTATCACGACATTTCGCTTGGCAAGCTTATTTTGCTGGTAGACATTTCCATTGTCACGGCCAGCTACGTGGCCTTGCGCAATTGGGAGGAAGTGATTTACGGCTACGTATTTCTCTTTATCTTCTCCATCTGTGTAGATAAGGTGGTGAACATGATGCATCAGTCGGTGCAGTTCTTCATCATCTCCGACAAGTACGAGCAGATAGGGCGTGCCATCAATGTAAATGCGCAACGCGGTTGCACCACCATCAGCGGGCATGGCTTTTATTCGGGGCGCGAGGTGAAGATGCTCTTTGTTCTAGCTCGCCAAACGGAGTCGGGCAAGATATTTTCCATCATCAACGAGATAGACCCCGCCGCCTTTGTTTCGCAGAGTTCGGTAATTGGCGTTTACGGTTTGGGTTTCGACAAGTTCAAGGCCAAACGTAAGAAGAACAAGATGATGAAAGAACAAGCCGAACGGCTGGGCGTTGACGTGTCGCCCGACGAGAACCTTACGACAAAAGCGTAAAACATTAAATACAGACTCTTATATATATAATAGGACTTGCCCATGAACACGAACGTGTGGCTAGTCCTTGCTTAACACCAATAAAGATATGGATCAGAAACAACCCGTTCCCTTTGAAATGGACTTGAAACCCGAAATAGCTTCGGGCGTGTACTCTAACTTCGTGCTCATCTCGCATTCGCCAAGCGATTTCATTCTCGATTTCGCCCGCATCCTGCCTGGCATGCCTAAGCCCGAAGTGGCTAGTCGCATCATCATGGCACCCGAACATGCCAAGCGTTTGCTCATGGCCTTGCAAGAAAACATCTTTAAATACGAACAAGAGTTCGGCAAAATCCAGTTGCCCCACGAAGGTTCTCGCACCATCGCCCCATTTAACGTGGGCGGGAACGGCGAGGCCTAAAAGGTAAAAAGCTAGTTGGAGCAGCCGGATCAATCAGACCAGTCGGACCTGTCAGACCAGTCGGGCCAGTCAGACCAGTCCGACTGGTCCGACTTTTCTCTCTTCCCCTCTTCCCCTCACAATTCACTATTACTTCCTTTTTAATCATATCAAATTCCTAAAAAAGAGTTATAATCAAGAAAAATGCAAAAAAAGCGATGAAACACAATGCCAATTTAGAAATTTTCGTTTATCTTTGCATCATGGAAGTTCGCCACACACCTTAACAAGTATGATTTCTTGCAGCAGACAACCTCTAACAAGGCGGGGCAAGCCAGCTAAACGAAAACAACATGTTGCAGTCGCGATGTGGCACAACCCTTTATGGCGGGCACATCACCCCATTAAGACTTTAATTACTAGTGTCACACAACATAAACTTATAACAGAATTTATCAATAACTTAAACTTTTACATTATGGACATTATTGGAAATTACAAAAACGTCTTAACTAAGAAGTATTCAGACTTTAAAGGCCGTGCCGGCCGTACAGAGTATTGGCTATTCGTGCTCGTTAACGTTGCAATTAGTATTGTTTATCAGATTCTCGTCTCAGTATCAGGAGACAACGCAACAGCGAGATTAGTCATTTCAGCCATCTTTGGCCTGTTTTACCTGGCGATATTGGTTCCGGGCTTAGCAATAAGCGTTCGCCGCATGCACGACATCGGTAAGGGTGGAGAATGGATCTTCATTAACTTCATACCTGTCATTGGTGCGATTTGGTTCCTCGTTCTTTGCATCAAAGAAGGTGAACCCGCCGCCAACCGCTTTGGCGAACCACAACCCTAAATAAGATTCTACATTAGCAAATAGCCTCTTCCTCTGCCCCAAAGCAACTGCAATGGGTAAGGGGAAGAGGCTTTGCGCTTTTTTGCATGTATCCGCAAGGAAGCCATGCGCCCCACTCCACCATTTAATCTTTTTCGCTCGATAGGCCTATACGCCTTACATCTTGGGCCGCAAAAGAAAGCCTGCACCTAGGTGGCTTTTATGATGTAACCACACTGGGCGCAGGCAAAAATTCATGAAGGTAAAATTCGTTTGGGTGTGGCCAACGTCTGTTGCTAGCCACACCTAATAGGTAGTTAAGGCATAAAGGCCATGTCTTGCAGTATCTCGCTGAGCGTGGGATGCGTATGAACGATTTCGCCAAGCTGGGTGAGCGTGGCGCCAAAGTTCATCAGCACGGCCACCTCTTGCGCAATGAAAGCTGCATTTTCGCCATAGAGATGACAACCCAAAATGCGGTCTTGCTCGTCGGTCATCAGCTTAATCATACCTTCAGTGGCGTTTCCTGCGTTGGCCTTTCCGTTAGAACGGTAGTAGCCCTTACGACATTTGTAGGCCACGCCCTGCTCCTTGCATTGGTCTTCGCTCAATCCAACACTTCCCACTTCGGGATGTGTGAAGATGGCGGCAGGCACAACATTGAACAAAATGCGGTCTGTATGCCCCACAATGTGGTTAACGGCCCTGAAACCTTGGAACGTTGCGGCATGCGCCAGCATCTGTTTGCCGTTCACATCGCCAATGGCATACACGCCTGGAACATTGGTTTGCATGTTGTCGTCGGTGGTTATGCCAGCCTTTGTGTAGCTGATGTCGGTGTTCTCCAAGCCCAGTGCGTCGACGTTTGCCGCACGCCCTGTGGCCATCAGCACCAGTTCGGCATCGGCGAAGGCCTCTTTGCCCTTCTTCTGGTAGTGCACACGCAGTGCGTTGCCCTCCGTTTGTTCAATCTTTGTTACACCCGATTGCAGCGCAAACTGCACACCGCGTTGTTCCAACTGCTTGCGGAGTCGTTTGGCAATGTCGCTATCAAGTGCGGGAAGGCACTCTTTCAGAAACTCAACCACCATTACTTCGCAGCCAAAGCTGCGGTAGATGCTGGCAAATTCCATACCGATAACGCCCGCACCGATGATGCAAAGACTGCGTGGAACGTGGTCGAGGCAGAGCAGTTCGGTAGAGGTAATCACGCCTTTAAGCTGCACTCCCTCTACGGGTAGCACCTTTGCCGACGACCCCGAGGCGATGATGATGTTGTCGGCAGTGTATTCCTCGCCGTTTGCCACAAGCGTTTTGTTGGCCGTAAACCGCGCCTCGCCCTTTACAAAGGTAACTCCCGGCATCGACATTAGCTGTTCAACGCCTTGTCGAAGTTTCTCGGTTATCTCCTCCTTACGGGCAACAACGGCCTGCATGTCGATGTCGAAGGCCGCATCTTTAATGGCAACACCATATTGTGCAGCCTCCCTAACGGTGTCGGCCACCTCTGCATGCTTGCAAAGTGTCTTCGTTGGGATGCAACCACTGTTAAGACAAGTGCCGCCAGGTTGGTCTTTCTCGAACACGGCCACCTGCAAACCCTTGCGTGCCGCATACTCGGCAGTGCGATAACCGCCAGGTCCGCTGCCGATAATCAAGATATCAAACTTGTTCATCAATGCTTTGTTTATAGGTGGTTATGGGGTGTTTGGCCGCCAAAACATCGTCTACACGACCAACGGGCGTGTTCAACGGCGCGTCTTTCAGTCGCTGGGGGTTGCGTTCGGCATCGTTGGCAATGCTCCTCATCACCTCTATAAAACCGTCGATGGTGGCTTTGCTCTCCGTCTCGGTAGGTTCTATCATCATGGCCTCGTGGAAAAGCAAGGGGAAATAGATGGTGGGTGCATGGTAGCCATAGTCCAGCAAGGCCTTGGCCACGTCCATTGTGCGTATGCCCGTATCTTTGTTTTTCAGTCCATCGAACACAAATTCGTGCTTGCACAGCCCCTCAATAGGTAGGTCGTACACGTCTTTGAGTGCCTCTTTAATGTAGTTGGCGTTAAGAGTGGCCAGTTTTCCAACGTTCTTAAGATTTTCTTTGCCCAACGTTAAGATGTAGGTGTAGGCGCGCATCAGTACGGCGAAGTTGCCGAAGAAAGTGCCTAAGTTCATCGTTGGCGCATCGGGAGCGAAACCAAATGGCAGCTCCTCTATCTCGAAACGTTCGCCGTTGCGTACTACATGGGGCGAAGGCAGGAACTGTTCCAAGCCTTTGCGCACGCCAACAGGACCAGCACCGGGGCCACCACCGCCGTGAGGGGTCGAGAAAGTCTTGTGTAGGTTGATGTGCATCACGTCGAAACCCATGTCGCCCGGTCGGCATTCGCCCAGCAGCGGGTTAAGATTGGCACCGTCGTAGTACATCAAACCACCGCAATCGTGTACCATCTTGGTAATGGCAGGTATGTCTTTCTCGAACAATCCCAAGGTGTTGGGGTTGGTCATCATCATCGCTGCCACGTCGTCGCCCAGCAATTGTTTCAGGTGTTCGGTGTCAACGGTGCCTTCGGGGGTGCTTTTCACCTCCACAACATCCAGTCCGCACACGGCGGCCGATGCGGGATTGGTGCCGTGAGCCGAGTCGGGAACAATCACCTTGGTGCGTTTCGTGTCGTTGTTTGCCTGATGGTAGGCACGAATAATCATCAAACCCGTAAGTTCGCCCTGCGCTCCGGCAAAGGGATTAAGGGTAAACTCGTGCAAACCCGATATTTCGGAGAGTGCCTCTTGCAGTCCGTACAGGGCGGCCAACGCGCCTTGGCAGGTGTCGGCAGGCTGTGCCGGGTGCAGATTGGCGAAGGCCGGCATGGCTGCAACCTCTTCGTTGATAACGGGATTGTATTTCATTGTGCAGCTGCCCAAAGGGTAAAAGCCGTTGTCTACGCCGAAGTTGTTGCCGCTGTGGTTGGTATAATGCCTCACCACAGTTACCTCGTCACATTCGGGAAGTTGCGCATCGCTGCCCCTTTTCAGTTCGTTGGCTATTGGATGTTTCCCGAAAGGGTTGTTTGGCAAGTGAAAGCCGCGGCATCCAGGCCGCGAAAGCTCGAATATCAAGTTGCCATATAATTTGTTGTTCATCTTGTTTCGGGGTTTATTGGGTTACTAAACTAACCAAAAGGTCAACTTCTTCCTTGGTTCTTTTCTCTGTAACGGCTAGCATCAGTATGTCGTCGGCCATTTTAATTCCGCCCAGAATACCGTTGTCGAGCAAGCGTTGTTGCAGTTGGTCGAGGTCGCCGCCAACATACTTTACACAAAATTCGTTGAAGAAAGGCTGGTTGAACGCAGGCTTAAACTTACCCGTTTGGATGAGCTTTTCGTAGAGATAGTGCGCCCCGTCTACCGACATTTGTGCGGCCTCTTTCAGTCCCTCTTTGCCCATCACACTGAGATAGATGGTTACCCACAAAGCCATAAGGCTCTGATTAGAACAGATATTCGATGTGGCCTTTTCGCGGCGGATGTGTTGTTCGCGTGCTTGTAGGGTGAGCACAAAGGCTCGTTGCCCGCGATTGTCTTTTGTTTGGCCCACAATACGCCCTGGCATTTTGCGCATCAGTTTCTCGGTACAACAGAGATAACCCACCGATGGACCGCCGAATTGCATGGGTATGCCCAACGATTGGCCATCGCCCACGGCTATGTCTGCCCCCAGTTCGCCTGGCGATTTCAGCAAGGCGAGGTCGGCTGCCACGCTGTTCATCACGAAAAGTGCCTTTTGTTGGTGGCAATCGTCGGCAAAGCCGTCGTAGTTTTCAATGATGCCGTACTTGTTGGGCTGCTGAACAATCATGCCAGCCACACCGCCTTGTTGCAATTTTTCTTGCATGGCGGTGCGCGATGTGGCGCCGTCTTCGGCAGGAACCACCTCTATTTGCACATTTTGGAAGTGCGTATAGGTGCGTATTACGGCCAAAATCTTATCGTCTACGGTTTCTGAAACCAACACTTTATTGGCCTTCTTGCCCGATGCAACGGCCATGATGGCGGCCTCGGCAGTGGCTGTGCTGCCATCGTACATCGAGGCATTGGCGATGGGTAGGCCGGTAAGTTCGGCCATCATGCTTTGAAACTCGAAGATGTAGTGCAGCGTGCCTTGCGATATTTCGGCCTGATAGGGAGTGTAGCTGGTGAGAAACTCGGAGCGCAAAACAAGGTATGGCACGATAGACGGCGTGTAATGGTCGTACACACCGCCGCCGGCAAACACCGTCAGTTGCTTGTTTTGCTTGCCCAAGTTGCCAAAGAGGTTTCTTATTTCTATTTCGCTCTTAGCACTGGGCAGGTCGTAGTCGCGTCGGAAGCGTATTTCTTCGGGCACCTCTGCAAAGAGCGCATCTAGCGAAGGTACACCAATCTTATCAAGCATCAGCTTGATGTCTTCTTCCGTATGCGGGAAAAACTTATATTGCATAGCGTTAGTGGGTTATTGGGGGCTTACTTATTGCAGAACGCCTCGTAGGCTTTGGCGTCCATCAGGTTGTCCAATTCGGTTGTGTCGGCCAGTTTCACCTTCATAATCCAGTTAGCAAATGCGTCCTTATTAATCAGTTCTGGTTCGTCTTCTAGTGCCTCGTTGGTTTCTACCACCACGCCGCTAACGGGCGAAGTGAGGTCGCTGGCAGCCTTAACGCTTTCTACTGCGCCGAAGTCTTCGCCGGCTTCAATCTCATCGTCCACTTCGGGTAGGTCTACATAAACCACGTTGCCCAATGCGTTTTGTGCATAGTCGGTAATGCCGATGTATGCATACTCTCCCTCTACACGAACATATTCGTGCGACTCGCTATAATAGAGTCCTTCTATAAATTTAGCCATAGTGTTGTATTTTAAGTTTTTTAGTTACTGAGTTGTTGGTTAAGGGTTATGGAGTTAAAGGAGTTAAGGAGTTAAGGAGTTAAGCCGTATGCTTGATTGCAGAGTGGACGGCAATCCTTGTCAATTCGTTAACTTGGAAACTTGTCGACTGGTAAACTTGTAGACTTATCGACTTGTCCACTGGCAAACTCGTCAACGAACAAAACATACCACTCCCCTCTCCCCTTGGAGAGGGGTTGGGGGTGAGGCCTTATCAGCTTGTTAACCCATCACCTAGTTGCTTTACTTTTTATAATGCTTATCGTAAAAGCGTTTTTTCACCACTGTTCCGGGGAACGTCTTCTTGCGAATTTGTATTTCGAGTTCGCTGCCCAGCTTGGCGTATTGGCTGTCAACGAGTGCCATGCACACGCTCTTGTCTACCGATATGCAGTGGTAGCCAGTGGTTACTTCGCCCACTTTCACGCCGTCTTTCACCACGTCGTAGCCGTGTCTAGGTATGGCCTTGTCTTTTAGTTCAATGCCCACCACCTTCTTTTCCACGCCGTCGGCCTTTTGTTTTGCCACGGCCTCTTTGCCGATAAACTCTTCTTTGTCTAGCTTGCAAAACATGCTGAAACCTGCCATTACGGGCGAGATCTCGTTACTTAGTTCGTCGCCGTAGAGTGGAAGTCCCACTTCAAAACGCAACGTGTCGCGACATCCCAAACCACAAGGCACACATCGCTTGCTTGCCATCAGCTTATCCCACTGTTCAACGATGAATTCGTGGGGACCATAAATCTCAAAACCGTCTTCACCCGTGTATCCGGTGCGGCTCACAATGACGTTTGCGCCATGCGTTGCGATGGTCTTGGCGGTGTAAAATTCCAGTTCCTTGCAGGCTAAGCCCAGCACTTCTTCCATCACTTGCTCGGCCTCAGGCCCCTGCACGGCCAATTGTCCGTAATAATCAGAGCAATGGTCGATGGCCACATCATAGCCCGTTGCATTCTGGCGTATCCAATCTACGTCCTTATCTATGTTTGCGGCATTGATAACGAGGAAGAATTCGTTCTCGCCAAGCTTATAAACCAGCAGGTCGTCTACCGTTCCGCCGTCGGGATAAAGCATCATTCCGTAGAACACTTTGCCAATAGGCGCAGCGGCGATGTCGTTGGTAAAGATGTGGTTGACGTATTTTTCGGCATCCTTGCCTGTGATATACACTTCACCCATGTGCGAAACATCGAACACGCCGCAATGGTTACGCACGGCGTTATGTTCGTCGGTGATAGACGAATACTGAATGGGCATGTCGTAGCCCGCAAAAGGTTGCATCAGTGCACCTAGTGCAACGTGCCTGTCGTGCAGGCAAGTCTTCTTATCTTCCATGTTGTTTAGGGCTTTATATAATAAGTTTGATAAAGTCTTCCTTACTTAGGTTCATGATAATATCGTCTACCCTTTGGGGCAGAGCTTGCCTAATGGCCTCTTCGGTGTAGGGGATGTTCTTCAGCGTTGCGAGCAAACGATTGTCGATGTCGCCCGTTAAGAAGAAGTCGCCCATGATGTTCACCTGCTTAACGATATTCTTTTTCATCTCAATGCGTACCTCAAATTCGCCTACATTCTCAATCCGCTGTTTCCTAACGGAGGTGTATCGCGGGTTGTTTCCGTAAATAAATTCGGGCGTTAGGTACTCTTTCTCTATCTCCTCTATGGCCAATACGTCGTCGGGCGTCAGCACGTGCTTGTCGTTACATAGTTCTTGCCTGACGAAAGCCTTAAAGTGTGGCAGCGAAATGTTGGTATGGTCTTTTAGCAAGGCAATATGTTGCCTTACGCTTTGCACGCCCTTGCTCACCAGTTTGGCATCGGTGGGGGTTATGCTGCCCACCATGTGCTGCATGTTGGTATCGTAGAGCATGGTGCCATGCACGATACTGCGCCCCGGAACGTGGTAAAAGGCCGTGCCCGAGACCTTCTTGCCGTGTATCAGAATGTCGTTTCGGCCACTTGCCTCGGCCTCCACGCCCAGCTTTTGCAAGGTCCGTGTCACCATATTCAGGTAGTGATTGAAGGTGAGACTAACGTTTTCGTCTTTCGTAATGTACGAAAACATCACGTTGCTCATGTCGGCATACACGCATCCGCCTCCGCTTTTACGGCGGAAAGCCTTAATGTTGTGCTCCCGACAATAGTCAAGGTTCACCTCGTTTTCTATGAGTTGGTTTCTGCCAAACAGCACAGTAGGTTCCACCTGCCACATGAAAAAACATTCTTCGAGGTCGAGATTTCGAGCCACAAATTCTTCCATAGCCAGGTAAAACGTTATTTGTCGTATTTGGTTGAAAGGCAATTCAATGTATATCATCTTCGGTAATGCTGCAATTTAGGTATGTTAGGCGTGTGTCAAGGCGTTTTTTCGCCATGTGGTTAGGCACGTTTTCGTTAAGCCAAATGAACGATGTCGAGCTTACCCGAACATCGTCATGGCGAGAAAACGCACTTTTCGAGGAACGAAAAAGAACATTTATGAGGCCTGGCGAACGCATTTGGCGGTGTGGTAGATTGCATGTGCGGTTCGCCCCTCTTTGATGTTCGATGGCAAAAGTACAACAAAATTGACAGAACAACGAAACTTTTCGAGGGCTATTCTGCGCCCAACCCCTAAGATTTAACATTTTATTAGTGTTTGTTCAATCGGTTGGTGCGTCCACCCATGATGCCTTACTTTTACTAGTTGCCACGCTTTCGCCCCCTTTGCTTACAACTTGTTACTTAGCCTCGTGGGTTGCACGCCTTAACGTAGTTGTTTTATGGAAACGTTAGACTGAATGGGCAACAGCGTTACGGACAATTGGAGAAACGTTGCCGAGGGGAAGCGGTGTGTTGATTGGTAAGCTTTAGCCCGCGTTTTACAGATTATAGCTGTCCCCTGTTTAGGTTGGCAACAAACCTTATCGGCCATTTGCCTGCGTAATGCTGTTCGTTATGGGGCTACAAACCGCTTGCAGCATCTGTGCAAGAGGCCTTGTAGTGTGCGCACAAACAGCCTTGTAGTGTGCGCACAAACAGTCTGGTAGCGTAAGTACTAGCGCCTTGCAGTGTGAAGTACAAGCACCTTGCAGTGTGCATACAAACCGTTTGTACAGGGGCAACAAAACACTTGCAGCAGACTTGCTCCGATGTTTAAAGGGCGTTACACGCCTTTATGCCTGCCCCACCACACTTAAATTAGCGAGCACAAAACGATAAGGCGTTGGACAAGTGCATGAAGTGGTCTTGACCTTTAATGTGTCCATAACTTAAGCGGAGTGCAGGACAAGTCATTTCACAGGCTTATAAACTTACGAAAAGCCGAACAGCTCCCGAAGACATCAACTCCCAAACCAAAACACTCTCAAACTCAACAACTCAAAAATTCACAAACTCATCAGCTCAAAAACCCATCAGTTCAAAATAACATCAACTCAAAAAATCATCAACTCATCAATCCAAAGACCCATCAGCCAAAAACTCATCAACTCATCAACCCAAAAAACCATCAGCTCAAAAAATCGTCAACTCATCAACTCAAAAGCCTAAAGTCTTAAATTCTTATATTTTATTTTACAATGCTGCTCTAAATCTCACTCCGTTTTAGCGAAAATATAGGCCATAAAGTAGGTAAATCACTACCATTTCTTTCTTGCCACGCCTTCTAACGTGTCTGCTTTTAAGAAAACAACCTGCATTTTGCACCATTTTGCCCTTCTAGTTTGGTTGCCGACTCGTTATTATCAACACCCAATTACCCACTTTTAGCACCTAAAATCCCACTTTTTAACGACCATTTTGCCCTTTTCGGCCATATTTTTAATGGTTCTAATAGGTTTATTTATACCAATTATGATGGATATTTATGCTTTCCGCCTTGCGTTTAGCACCATTTTGCACCACGTTTAGCACCTTTTTACCTTGCATTTAGCATCAAAACGCACTGCATTTAGCACCAAAACGCACTGCGTTTAGCATCAAAACACACTGCGTTTTGGTGCAAATTGCACTGTATTTAGCCGCAAATGGCCCCAAATGTGGTGCAAATGGCGGCCTTTTCAAATAAATATTCATTTCGTTGCTTTCACATGCTACCCCCTTTTTGCATCAAAACAAACCTTTGCGAGAATCGATTTTTTGCGGCAAGGTGAGCGGTTGGTGGACAAAAAGGGTACTCATAGTGTTAAATTTCTTACCAAATAGTTTACATAAGTTGATGTACTAATGGGTGGAAAGGCGAGCCAGAAGACAAGTTAACCAGTTGCCAAGCTAAGAAGTTGACAAGTTAACCAGTTGACGAGTTAACCAGTAGGCAAGTTAACCAATTGACGAGTGGACAAGTTGACGAGTGAACGGGTTAATCGTTCTTTTCTCGTTTTGGCATAAACACGTCATTTTGACATAAGAACAGATGAAACATAAAGAAGTGCGCTTTACTTTTTCCTCATTATGTGGCACAGGAAAGGTGCTTTCTATTTATAAAGAATGTATTGAAAGAACGCTTGCCAGGCCACTTTTTAAGAGATGGCCCTGTTCAGCCACAGACGAATGGGACAGAATTTCAGACACCATCACATCTTTGCCCAACACTTCGTACGTGAGCGGGGTGTTTATCTTCTTTCTCGTTCCTCGGAAAGTGCGTTTTGTAGCGCACAAACATAACCCCCTCTCAATCCGCAGAAAGGTTAAAAGCAAAGACAACTTCCATGCGAAAGCACGACCCGCCTAAAACCAATCAACCCCCGATTTTCACAAATCGGGGGTTGATCCTTCCAAATACAGAAGTCAGAATAGATGAAATGAATTGTTTACTTAACAGTTATTGATATGATACCCAAATTATTATCTCCGTCTTTTACTTCAACATCTGTCTTGCCACTTTTTAGTGCTTTAACAGATATCTCGTATTTGTTTACCGTCACTTCAACCGTTTTCGGGTCCTTAGCAATGGCGGTATATTTGCCGTTTCCATTCTGAACCTTCACCACTTCGGTCTTTCCCACTTCCATTGTGAGCGAAGTCTTGTCCAGCTTTAATGTTCCAGCGGCCTTCTTAACAACAACATTAATCACGCCCTTGTCGCCTTTCTTATCGGTAACGGCCAGTGTAGCCGAGCCGGCCATCTTACCTTTGATGGTTATTACGCGGTCTTTCACGGCGACATCGGCAACTTGTTTATTCTTTTCTCCCGACAGCATCGCCTTAAAGGGTGCTGTTCCGTTTTTCACTTTCAGCTCAGTTTCCATGCCTTCCGTTACTTCAACCTTCGTTTTGTCGAAAGTCAACTTGTTCAACATGGGCTTGTTCGAGTCATTGTCTTTGTCGCAAGCGGTAAAAAACAGCATTGTTGCACAGAAGGCGCTTGTGGCCAAGGTTGTCAGTAAAGATTTTGTGTACATTGTCCTTATTTTTAAAGTTACTTTTATTGTTGATTACACCCTATAAACGTGCAAACGGCGAATACTTGCACGAAGAAAAAGTTAAAGGATATTAAACAACAAAGGAAGCAGGCATAAAAAAGCCCCAAAAACCACCTAACCACAGTACGCTTTAAGGCAAAAGGCGAGCAAAACGCGATGAAACAGCAAAACGAATAAAGCTGAAACAAAGCATTTTACCCGCCCAGCATCCCTTCCTACACGCCCGCAAAGAAAAAACAAGCGGAGCGATGAAGCAGTATGTGAAACCAATTAGGCTGGTTATGGGCTGATTAGTGTCGCAACAAGATGGGCAAAGCGCGCCATGCTACTGGTTAAGTGCACTAATGGGGGCGCGCGTTGTTGCCTGCCTACCCTCTAATCATCGTGAGCAGCATCTTGAAACGCTTGTGGGCGAACAAGGCGTGAGGATGGTTAGCGGGCATGATAATCATTTCGCCTGCCTTAACAACGTGCGGCACACCATCAATCTTTACCTCGGCCTCGCCGTCCAACACCTGCACGGTTGCATCGAAAGGAGCAGAGTGTTCGCTCAACCCTTGGCCTTCATCGAACGCAAAAAGCGTTAGGCTGCCGGCATTGGCGTGCACAAATTCCTTACTTACGATGCCTCCTTCGGCATAATTAATCACTTCGTTGGCTACAATCACCGTGGCCTTTTCTATTTTTTTATCCATATCTGTATGAGTTTATATGTTGTTGATTTTATATGTTGGTGAGCTGGTAAGTATGCAGACTTATGGTATGCAGACTTATGGTATGCAGACTTATGGCTTATTAGGCTTCTTGTTTACTAGGTTTTCTAGATCCACTAGATATTCTAGGCCCACTAGATTAACTAGTTTTACTAGACAACCTAGGCTTACCACTTTCTACTTACTACTTACTACCTCCTACTTACTACTTTCTACTTTCCACTTACTACTTTCTACTTACTACTTTCTACTTTCCACTTACTACTTTCTCCTTTCTCCTCCCTTCATCCTTTCTTCATACAAAATCCATACCAAGCTTTAACCAGATAACATTTGTTACCGAATAGCATTGCCGTTACAAAAATAATGGCTAAATTTGTAACCGATGGAGAAGAAATTATTAAATGCACTGACTCATTGCCCATTGTTCAAGGGCATAAGCGAGCAGGGCCTCGAACAAATCGTGGCAAGCACCAAGCATAAGATTGTTACATTCGACAAGAAAGACATCTACATCCTTGCCGGAATGCCTTACCGCCATGTCGACATCATGGTGCAAGGCGAGATGGTTGCAAGGATGGTGAGCCTTTCGGGCAAGTCGGTAGAAGTGAGCCGCCTTGTGGCAGGCAACTTAATTGCGCCTGCCTTCATCTTTTCGAAAGACAACCTGATGCCCGTAAGCGTAGAAACGGAAACAGAAACCACCGTGCTGCGTATGGAGAAAGCCGACTTTGTGGAACTAATCGACACCGATGCCGTGTTGCGACGCAACTTCATTGCCATCTTGTCTAACATCGACGTGTTCCTTACCAAGAAGATGCGCGTGCTAAGCCTTTTCACCGTGCGCGAAAAGATTGCTTATTTCCTCAAAGAGGCATCGGGCAAACAGGGTTCCAACGTCATTCAGCTCGACAAGTCGCGGCAAGAGATTGCAGAAAGTTTCGGCATACAAAAGTTTTCGCTGCTCAGAACCATGTCCGAACTGGCAGAAGCGGGGGCGATACGCGTAGAAGGCAAGCGCATCACCATACTGGACCGCAACAAGCTGTAAGCCCTTTGCCCATTCGGCCATCGGCATATCAAGCGACAAGGGCATCTTGTCCAAACCCTGTTTGTAGCTCTACCAACAACGACATGGCATTAAAGCAAAGACTCTTTTGTTCTGCACACGTGTAGCAACCCCCATTGCGGCAAGTACATAATAAGGAGAACGCGAGTTTGGTATCATCCCAAGCTCGCGTTCTCCTTATATATATAATGTGTATGTGCAAACGCAAAGTGCGCATTCATACAAATGTAATCGTACAACTTAGGCACAATAGCTACTGCACCTGCATTAAGGCGCAGGCAGCAACCAAGTTTACTTGGCGTTATCCCTCTGCCTAATCTCCACGCGCCTAATTTTTCCACTGATGGTTTTGGGCAGCTCGTCAACAAATTCCACGATACGCGGATATTTGTAAGGCGCCGTTTCGCGCTTAACGTGCTCTTGCAGTTCCTTCTTCAACTCATCGCCCGCACGACTTTTCCACTTCGAGTGCAATACCACCGTGGCTTTAACCACCATACCGCGGATTTCGTCGGGAACGCCCGTGATGGCACATTCAACTACGGCGGGGTGAGTCATCAAAGCACTTTCTACTTCAAACGGACCGATGCGATAGCCGCTGCTCTTTATCACATCGTCTGCACGACCTACAAACCAATAGTAACCGTCTTCATCGCGCCATGCAATGTCGCCCGTGTAATACACGCCGTCGTGGTTGGCCTGATGCGTTAGCTCTGGGTCGCGATAATACTCTTTAAAGAGTCCCAAGGGGCGCTTGTCGCCTATGCGAACCACGATTTGCCCCTTCTCCCCATCTTCGCACGAAGTGCCATCTGGGCGAACAAGGTCTATATCGTATTGCGCATTGGGCTTACCCATCGAGCCAGGCTTGGGTTCCATCCACGGCATCGTGCCCAGGGTCATGCAAGTCTCGGTTTGCCCGAAGCCTTCCATCAGCTTAACACCCGTGCGTTCGTAGAACTTTCGATAAACGGCGGCATTCAATGCCTCGCCTGCCGTGGTGCAATAGGTAAGCGAACTGAGGTCGTAGTCGTTGAAATCCTCGTGTATGAGGAAACGGTAAACCGTGGGCGGAGCGCAAAACGAGGTGATGCGATACTTCTCTATCATGCGCAATATCTTGTCGGCCGCAAACTTCTCGTGGTCGAACACGAACACGGCTGCGCCTGCAATCCACTGGCCATACAGCTTTCCCCACACGGCTTTGCCCCAACCCGTGTCGGCAACCGTAAGGTGAATGCTCTCCGGACCCAGGTTGTGCCAAAACACGCCCGTAGGGATGTGACCCAAAGGATAAAGAAAATCGTGGGCAACCATCTTGGGGTCGCCGCTCGTACCGCTGGTGAAGTACATCAACATGATGTCGTCGTTGTCGTTAACCTTACTGGGGCGCACAAAGGGAGCGGCCTTCTCCACGCCCGTTTGCCAACAATGGAAACCCTCGGGCACGTCGGGGCCAATGCTGACGAGTGTCTTTACCGAAGGGCTTTCGGGCATTGCGCCCCTCACCTGCGTAAGGACATAATCTTCGCCCACACAAACAATGGCCTTAACACTGGCACTGTTGTTGCGATAAACAATGTCGTGCGTGGTGAGCATGTGGGTGGCAGGGATGGCCACAGCGCCAATTTTGCACAAGGCCAGCATGGCAATCCACCATTCGTACTTGCGTTTAAGGATGAGCATCACCATGTCGCCGCGGCCAATGCCCAACGCTTGGAAGTAAGATGCAGCACGGTCGCTCTCCCTTTTCAAATCAGAAAAGGTGAAAAAGCGTTCGCCTCCCTCCTCGCTCACCCAAATGAGCGCCGTTTTATCTGGTGCTTCGGCCGCCCAAGCATCCATCACATCGTAGGCAAAATTAAAGTTATCCGGAATGATGAACTGTAAGTTCTTGTTGTAATCTTCTGTCGAAGAGAAAGTTGTCTGCTTTAAAAATCTTTCTACCATGGGTGTTTTTCTCCTATATTATAACACATAAAAACTTCACAGGCTTACCCCCAAGGGCTTGCATGCGATGCGGTTTGGTGGCGTCGAAGTAAACGCTGTCGCCTTCTTTGAGCACCATCACCTTCTCGCCAAGGGTCAATTCCATCGTCCCTTCAACGATATAGTCGAACTCCTGTCCGTTATGGCTGTTCTTGCGGTACGACTTACCCTCGGGAAGTGGGTCTACCTGTGCGAGGAAAGGCTCCATTTTGCGCCCGCGAAAGCCGCTGCCCAGACTTTGATACTTGTAGTCGTTGCCGCGTTCCACGCTCAATCCGTTGCCCTTGCGCGTAAGATAATAGGCGCTCATGCGGGGTTCCTCGCCGAAAAGCAGCACGTCGAGGTCGATGCCATAGCGTTTCGAGATTTTCGCCAAGCGATAAACCGAAGGGTCGGCCGTGCCGTCTTCCATCTTCAAATAATGCTCCAAGGATATGCCACACAAGTCGGCAATCTCCTCTGCGGGTATGTTCAGCACTTCGCGCAAGCCTTTAAGGCGTTGCCCAATTGTTCTTATTGATTCTTCCATTGTCTTAATTCATGTTGTTAAATGCCCTGCAAAAATATGTAAAAACGCTCTGTTTCCGTCATTTCATGTTCCACTTTAAAGGGGTTTTCAACATTTTAACAAATTTACCGCACGTTTAACGCCGCCTTGTGCAGTATTTAACATAACGGTTCGGCATTTCACTAAAAAACGAGACCCGCCCATTGGGCAAGTCTCGTTTAATGGTGTTTGCGTAAAGCCTTTTATACTTCTCACTGCCTTAGCGAGGGAGCTCATATCGGTTTAATGCTGTTAATCGCCTGTCATTTCGTAAGCTCTATGGCAAGCACATAGCTGCCATTAACATCAAACACAAGATTCTTAAATTGCAATTCTGTGCCAGTGATGTCTTCGCCATAGATTGTTCCGCTGTTGAACTTCATCTTCAAGTCGGCTGCATTAGTGGTAAATAGCAGGTACGTAAATTCATTTGCCAAGGCAAAGTGCGTGTTGTTGCCCGCCTTTTGTACACTTCGGCCAAAAGTAATGGGCTGTGAGAAGGCACTCTTCGTGGCCGTCGACCAGTTGTTGTTCCTCAATTCGTACTTCAAACTGGCAGGCAAGCCTTCACTATTGGCGTTAGACAAGGTTGCCGTCATGGGGCCAAAAGCCTCCGTCCCTGTTATTTTCATCTTCAGCCTAACCCCCTTACGTTTCATGGGGAAAAGCACTACCTGCCGCCTGGGCTCATGCTTTATAATCTCACTCACATAACCAACGAAAGCATCATCAGCATTGGCGCGATTAATCATCAACACCCCATCCTGCCTATACAACTTGCTATTGTAGAGCAGAAAATGATAATAGTCGTGTTCAAGAATAATATCTTCCTTACCATCCAAGGAAATAAACTTGCCATTCTCCACTCTCCCCGTTAGTTTTCCCTGAAACTCGTGGGTATAACCATTATAGGCTTCCATTGTATAGGTATCGTTAGGCAAAGTGCGCGTCATCTTTGATGCTGCTCCCGAGAACCTGTCGGGCGTTAATGTGGCGATGGCCCGCATGCCATTGCTAAGGTTTATCGTATCGCTTTGCACGGAACTTGTGCCTGCAAACATTTTTTGTGGACCATCTCCATGATTGGAATAGTCGTCAAACTCTGCATTGAACACCAAATTTCTTAATGTATTTTGCTTAGGGTTAATTACGTTGTTGCCGTTATCTGCAGAAGGTTCGTTGGCACAGGCTGTCAAAGCGGCGAAAGCAATAGCACAAACTACGCCATTTAGCGTCGTATTCTTCATACTCGTGGTTCTCTCTCAATTAGTATTCAACATCGTCTTCAAAAAACATCATGCCTCTGGCTGGTGCGTTTTTACGGCCAACCCGTATGGTGCCCACATTGTGTTCGCCCCTGTTTTCGTAACCCGAGGGCGACGTGTTGTTACGGACGTCGGTTCTTACTGAAACACATAGGAAGTCGATGTTCTCGATTTTAACCATATCGCACTGCGGCGACATGTAAGGTAACTTGTTTTGTTGTTCTCTCTTCATTTTTGTTTATAATTAGTATTGTTTGCTTTTTAGATTGGCGCACGTGGGGTTTCCCCGTGCCAGGTAACGCATAATGCCCTTTCCCCACCAGGCTAAGCCGAAGGGAGGTGAATAAAATCTGTGTTTGTTGTTGGTGCAATAAAACGATTTATTCTAGTTAGCATCAAAAATAATTAGTTACAATGATCGATAGAAACGACAGGCCGCAAGGGTTAATTGCATGGGCCTGGGTTATCGTTATACATTATTGGTGATTGCGAATACGTGCTGCAAAATTAGTTCTTTTTTCGGTTATATAGTTGCATTTAGTACAAAAGCAGGCTTTTTATTGATGTAAATCAGTTATTTAATGCCCTTTATCGGGGCTTTGTCGCAATAAGGAGAAATTCTACTCATTGGGCCGGCAAACTTTGAAAGCGTATGGTAAATGGGGATTTTAGCTAACAGGCAAATGCTTTGAACGATGCGTACGCACCCAAGGCAACACCGAACAGCAAACCCAATGGCTTACCAGTGCCTTACCATGTGGTGGTGTTGAAGTTGGCGTTGGCGTACGGACATAAAAAGGCCCATACCGTTTTGTCCTCGCGGATGAAGATATGGGCAGAGAATTAGAGAGTTAGATAAAGTATTTTTTCCTAGAATTCGACGTCAAGTCCCACACCCAACACTTTGTTGGTACGGGTAAATCGATCGGTATTGTCGAGCGTAACGGTGGCCAATGGGTTGGCGTTTGTCACCACCGTTTGCTTGTAGGTCTTGTCGAAGTTCTCGTAGTTGGTCCAAAAATAGGCCACGTTGAGCTTCATGTTCTTGGCCAATCGCACTTGCGCTCCGAAACCAATAGAATAGCTGCTGGTTACGAAACTCATGTCCGAGAGGTACGCGCCGTTGCCCAAATCGTATTTCGTACGCTGTCCGCCTGCGCTAACCGTGATGTCGGGCGTTACGTCCCACTCCATTCCAGCCAAAAATTCTTGGGTGTTTCCGCCCAAAAGCTTTTGCTTGTCATTGGCCATTTTCGCACTCTTGTCGAAGTAGAGATGGTACGATGCCATTGCGCGGAGGTTGGGAAGGATGGCGTATTGAGTGCCGATGGTCCAAAGACCGGGCAAGTCGCTAGGCGTGTTCACGCCGTGTTGGAACAGTCCTGTGTCGTCAACCTTCGTATCGTTCTCGATGTTGAGGTGCGTATTCAGCTCCAAACGCGTACCAAAGTTCCATCGTCCCGTCTTAAAGTCCAGTCCGATAATCGGCGTTACGCCCCACCCTCTCTGGGTACACTCCAAGTATTTGTCCTTTACTTGGCCTTGTTTCTCACTCATCAGCCTGGCACCGCCCTCTGCTTTGGCTGCACCTGCAAGCAGTTTGGCCTTCAATGCGGCATCGGTTGTGGCCTCGGCCTGTGCCTTCAGCGCGGCAGCCTGTGCGTTAAGCTGGGTGGCCTTGTTGCCGAAGTAGGCGTAGAGGTTTTCGTTCGCGCCGGCAATGTTGGCCGTTATGTCGGTTATACTTCCCGTGTACTTATTATATACATAGTTCACGCGCATGCCTGCGTATGCAGAAAGCTGGTCGTTAAACTTGTATGTGGCACCCATCTGTACGCCAAAGATGTATTGTTGGCCCTTGATGTTGCTGGCAAGCGAATAGGCCGGCGTGGGAGACGTTAGTCCCGCTTGTGCCAACGCTGCGGGTATGAGGGCTACTTGCCGTTCGAACGAACCCAGCCCCTCATCGAATGTGGCCTTACCGCCGCCACCTATAAGTCCGATGCCCACCTGGAAACTCCACTTATCGCCGACGTATGCGCCTTGAAACGACGGCAAGATGGGCACAGAAGCTTTTCCAACATACTTCTTCGTGCCTTCGGCATCGCCCGCGTTCAATGAAAGGGGATGATAGAAAGGGGTAGACTTGGCTGCCTCAACCGACATTCCACTTCGAATGGTACGGGTTTGATAGGCATTTTGGAAGTTGAAAGACAGGTGCCACCCCTTTTCTAGGAAGGCAACACCAGCAGGGTTGCTGTAAACTCCGTCGATGGCAATCACGCCATCGCGTGCGAAGTTTCGGTTAAAGGCAATGTTCTGATTGGTATTCGTAAGCAGTCCGCCTGCGAACAACGACTGGCAACACATTGCCAAAACAGCGGCCGAACTGGCCTTTTTGAATGAGCGCATATTAAACAGTTGTTAATATTGTTGGTTACAAAGTTAGTGAAATTGTTCGAATTATCACCACGTATCACTGGAATTTAACCAATCTTAATGTTATTATTACGAAAAATATTACTAAAAGTATTGTTTTGTTGCACGTTATCAGCCATTTGTGCAGTTCTACATGTACGTTTCTGCTATCGGCAACGCGGGCATGGAGTGCCTTATCGGCTGCTGGTCAGCCCCGTTTAAGCTCCGGATACGATATTCGTGTGTGGTAAATGCTTTTGAGACGCTCCAGCAAAACAGCCTTTGCCACGGCTATATCCCTGAATGTTATCGGGCATTCCTTAAAGTGTCCCTCTTCCAATTGTGCATCTACCAAGCGGTCTATCAGCCCCTTAATGCTTTCTTCCGTGTATTCGGGCAGCGACCGCGAGGCGGCCTCCACCGTGTCGGCCATCATCAGTATCGCCTGTTCGCGTGTAAAGGGGTCGGGCCCTGGGTAAGAGAAGTCGCGAACGTCCACCTCCTCGTCGGGATGTTCGTTCTTATAATTAATATAAAAGTATTTAGCCATCCCCGTACCGTGATGGGTGAGGATAAACTCGCGAATAAACGTGGGCAGGTTGGCTTTCTCGGCCATTTTCACCCCCTCGGTAACGTGACTGATGATGATCCTTGCGCTTTCTTTATAGGGCAAGCCCTTGTGTGGGTTAACGCCCACTTGGTTTTCGGTGAAAAACGCGGGTGCCTTCATCTTCCCAATGTCGTGATAAAGCGCGCCGGTACGCACCAGCAAGCTGTCTGCCCCAATGCGGTTGGCTATCTCGGCAGCAAGGTTGGCCACGGTGATGGAATGCTGGAACGTGCCTGGAGCCACCTCGCTCATCTTCCTGAGCAAGCCTTTGTTGGTGTTGGAGAGTTCGAAAAGCGTCACACTAGAAGTGAAACCGAAGGTGCGTTCGATAACATACATCAGCGGATAGGCCAGCAACAGCAGCACACCGTTGGCCACGAAGTGGCTATACATGCTCGTCTCAAAGTTGGCGATGTCGCCTGTCTGCATCAGTTGCAGCGTAAAGAACACCAGGAAGTTGGCCAGGGTCACGAACAGCGCACATTTGAAGAGCTGTGCCCTACCCGACAAGTCGCTCAACGAATAAATGGCCACCAAGCCACCGATTAGCTGCAGCAAGAGGAACTCAAATTGGTACTTCACCGCCACAGCACAGATGAGCATCGTTACCACATGCGTGGTGAAAGCGGTGCGCGAGTCCATGAACACGCGGATAAACATCGGTCCGATGGCAAACGGAATGATGTAAACGCTCAGCAAGCTGTGTTCCATAAAGAGCGACACCATTATGGGATAGAGCGTTATCATCACGTAAAGCATCACCACCGAACGCGCTTTCTGCAAATACTGCGGGCGGAACATCACCAAGAAACTCGTAAACAGCCCCAACAGCAGCAGCACATAAATGAATTGGCCGATGATGGTGTTCTTTATCTCGCCCTTCGACACGTTGCGGCGCGCCACTTCCTTCTCCATCGAGGCCAGCACGCGGTAGGTTTGTTCGTTCACAATCTCGCCCCGGTCTATTATCTTTTGTCCCGAAAGCACCATGCCGCTTGCCAAAGGCACGGATGCCAGCAGGTCGTTCAGCTCGGTTGTGCTGCGTTCCTTATCGTAAGTCATGTTCACATGCAGGTAACCAACGATGTCGGCCTGCTGCAAAGCCGAGCGGTATGCCGACAACACATCATCGTTGAGCAGCTGCTCGTAGGCCTTCATGGTGCTGTAAATGCAGCCCACCTGCATGCTTTGCACACGCTTACCTATAATTACGCGCACCATGCTGCCCGAATCTTTGGCAATGCTGTTGTATTGCGGCGTGCCGATGATGCCGGCTTGGTAAAGTCGGTGCAGCCTGTCGTAAAGTGTGCGCATCTGCGCCACGGGCATCCCTGGTATTCCTTTTGGGAAATCGGCTTGCAGCTTGGCCAATTGCCGTTTCTCCATGCTCCTGTCGTAATGGTAGTAGGGTTGGAACAGCGCCAACAGCGAGTCGCGCTCTTGTTGTATCACCTGGTCGCTCTTATAAATGGGAAAGTCGAACTTGGCGATGAGCGACCCATACATCCACGGCTTGCCCACATCGTAACGCATCTGCGGCGTATTGTTGCGCGGCAGAAACCATACGATGACCAACAACGAAACAAGTACGAAGCCGCTCAACGCCAATACGCTGTTCAAGGCCCGCCCTTTGGTTATAATGGATTTGTTCATGTGTTCACGAGTTTATGAGGCGACGAGTTCATGAGCTGCCGAAAAAAGGTACGCTTGCAAGTTCATTGCCTCATGCGCCAACAAGAAATAGCCTGCAAAAGCTCAGTCGTGGCGCGGCATTGGGCGTAACCCCTTAACATATCATCTCATTAAACTCCCCATAAGTTCTCCTTAGCTACTCGGTAAATCTCCTCAATTTATCATCTTGTTATACCCTGCGAATATACGAAAAAGGCATCACATGATAAAGCAAAACCATGTTTTTTATGCCTTTATGCCTGCAATTTGTTTGTTTTCTATACAAAGCATGCCATATAGCAGGCTTTGTTGGTCTGTTTATCACGTTGTTTAAGAGAAACTTCTTCATATTTGTTAAATTCTTTGAACACGCAAGTGTTTATTGAAGAAAACGTCTTATCTTTGCCTATCCAAAACAATTAACAAACAAACAAAGTTATGGAACAACAAGATTTCGACAGACTAATAAGGGAAAAAGAGGGTGCCTTATCGCTTGCCTTCCCCGCATTGATGCGTAAAGTGTACGTTTGGATGACGCTTGCCCTCATCATCACCGGCGTTACGGCCTATGGCGTGGCCCACTCTGAGGTGCTGATGAGCCAGATGTTCGAAAGCCATGCCGTGTTCATGGTGCTCATCATTGCCGAGCTGGCGTTGGTTTTCGGCATCAGCCGTTTCATCAACAGGCTCTCGCTCACTACGGCAACGCTGCTTTTCATCCTCTACTCGGCCCTCAACGGGGCAACGCTCTCGGTGATTTTCCTCGCCTATTCGGCCAGTGTCATCACCAAGACGTTCTTCATCACCGCAGGAACTTTCGGCACAATGGCCTTGTTTGGCTACTTCACCAAGGCCGACTTGTCGGGTTTGGGCAAGATACTGCTGATGGCTCTTGTTGGAATTATCATCGCATCGATAGCGAACCTCCTCTTTTTCAAGAGCGGAATGTTCGACCTTATCGTGAGCTACATCGGCGTGCTTGTGTTTGTTGGCCTTACCGCCTACGACTCGCAGAAGATTAAAGAGATGCTCATGCGGGCCGAAGATGCGGACGAGAACGCACAAAAGATGGCGTTGATGGGTTCGCTAACACTTTATCTCGACTTCATCAACCTCTTCCTTTACCTGCTCCGCATATTCGGAAGGGAGAGGTAAAGGCAGAAAGAATATAAAAAACAGCCTACAACCGGCCTCACCCCCAACCCCTCTCCAAAGGGAGAGGGGAGTGGTATGCCTTGCAACACAATGTGCATTGCAATAAAACAAGGCGTATTACTCCCCCTTCCCTCTTGGCGTGGAATGAAGGTGAGGCCGAATGCTGTGGGTATGTGCCTAACAGTATTCGTTGTAAAAGCATACTACTCCCCTCTCCCCTTGGAGAGGGGTTGGGGGTGAGGCCAGTTGTAGGGTGGTGCGTGCCGTATGGGGTGAGGCCGGTTGTAGGGTGGTGTGAGGCCAGTTGCAGTACGTTTTCATTAACTACAACCTGTCCGTTTTTCAGCAAAAAAATTAACACAAAGACTGCCCATTTTGCTCACCAACCGCCCACCCGACCGCAAAAATTCAATTCTCGCACGAGTTTGTTTTAGTGCAAAAAGAAACTAGCGCACATTCATAACAAACCTGCATAACAACGAATAAACTTACAGTTTAAAGAGGCTGCAAGGCCATTAGCATCGAAACATCCTGCGTTTTGGTGCAAAATACACTGCGTTTTGGTGCAAAATACACTGCATTTTGGTGCTAAATAGGTTGCGTTTTGGTGCAAAACACACTGCGTTTTGGTGCTAATTGCACTGCGTTTTGGTGCAAAACACATCGCATTTTGGTACTAAACGCAAGGTATTTTGCCCATAATCACATGGCATCTTGCATAAAAATTCATCGTATCAGGCCACATAAAACCTCTATTTGGGGGCGAAAACGTGTGCAAAATAGGAGCAAAACGGTGTTTTTTGAGGTAGTTTTATATACAAAAAGCCGCTTTGGGGACTTGAAAAAACAATGAGATAACAACAAACTAGAAAGGTAAAATGGTGCTAAATGCAGTCGGCTGACTTAAAAAAGGACAAAAACAAGGGTACGCAAAGCGAAAAATGGTGGCTATTTGCTAGCTTTATGCCCCCTTTTTCTTCTAGAATGGTGTGTCGACAGAGGTGCGTTTTGTAAAACATTAATACCCCGTTTAACTTAAAAAAGAGTATCAATACAGCATCACCTCAATACCGCCCCGAGGAGAGAAAGAAACAAAACGTTTTGCTACCACAAAGCCAACTACGCCACAACAAGACATATCACTCCCCTCTCCCCTTGGAGAGGGGCTGGGGGTGAGGCTGGTAGGGGCTGGGGTGAGGCCAGTTGTAGGGCGGTGTGTGTCGTACAGCTGAGGCCAGTTGTTGGGTGCGTTGTTGCTTTTGTAACTGCCTTGTTTTATTTCAAAAACACCTTTTCCAACACCTTGTCCGTTGCGCCAACCTGACTTTTCACGTACTCGGTAGACTTCTCCCCTGCTACCTGCACGCGCCACGGAGCCTCGATAAACTCGTCCATCAGCGCATCGAAGTGCGCTTTACAATCCACTTCAAAGCCGCCGCCGGCCACCATTAAGTCTTGTGCCTCTTGGAAACGCTGATTGTTTGGCCCGAAAATAACGGGAACGCCCCATACGGCAGCCTCCAAAACATTGTGTATGCCAACGCCAAAGCCACCGCCAACATAGGTTACGTCGGCATAATGGTAAACGCTGGACAGCAATCCATAGCAATCGATGAGCAGACAATCGGCCTCGGCCACACTCTCGGGTGTGGCCTTCGAATAGCGAATGGTTTGCCCTTCAACCTGTTGTTCCAGCTGTTGCAGGTGTTCTTCGCTTACCACGTGGGGCGCAATAATCATCTTCCAATCAGACCGCGCGTTGAAGAAAGGCACGAAAATCTCTTCATCAGACGGCCAGCTGCTACCCGCAACAAACAAGTGCTTGCCCTGCACAAAATTCTCAATCAAAGGCAAATGCTTGCTGGCCTTTTGTATTTGCAGCACGCGGTCGAACCGCGTATCGCCCGTAACAGAAACATTGCGAATGCCTATCGTGGCCAACAGACTGCGACTTTGCTCGTTCTGCACAAAGAAATGCGAGAAACAAGCAAGCACTTTTCCATAACTCTTGCCATACCAACGAAAGAAAATCTGGTCGGGACGGAAGATGCTGCTAACGCTATATGTCGGCACACCACGATGCTTAAGGATGTGCAGGTAATTGTACCAAAACTCGTACTTGATGAAAAAGGCCATCACGGGGCGCACCAGCCGCAAGAAACGGCGGGCGTTGAGCGGCGTGTCTAGCGGCAAGTAACAAACGATGTCGGCTCCTTCGTAGTTCTTTCGCACCTCGTAGCCCGACGGCGAGAAAAACGTTAGCAGCACTTTGTATTGCGGATGTGTGTGGCGCAACTCTTCGATAAGCGGCCGCCCCTGCTCGAACTCGCCCAACGAGGCTGCATGAAACCACACGTATTGCGCACCTTCTTCAACATTGTTGCGCAATACGTCGAAAGCATCGCGTTCGCCTCGCCACATCTTCCGCACCTTGGTGCTGAAGAAACTGGCAACGGCAACGCCCAAAAGATAGATGTAAATGATGATGTTATACACGAGTGTAAGGTTTTTGATGGATGACGTTTGGCGTAACTGCATGGCCCGCAGCACCTTTTGCGCATGGCAATTGTCGTTCTGTCAACGTCTGTTCTACAGCCTGTTCAGCAGTTTACTTTAGACAAAGGGCAAGCGGCGCAATGCCGCACTTACCCTATTTCAACACCTCAATAGCCCTACGAAGTCGCGCCAAGGTTTCTTCTTTTCCAAGGAAAGCGCTGATGTCGAACATGCCAGGACCCTTGCCTTCGCCCACAAGTGCCAGGCGGAAGGCGTTCATCACGTCGCCCAACTTATAGCCCATGCTTTCTACCCAGGCAAACACTTCTCGCTCTTGGTTCTCGATGGAGAAGTCGTTCAGGCCTTCTAGCACGTCGCTTAGTTGGGTCATCACCTCGGCCGAGTTCTCTTTCCAGCGTTTCTTCACCGTCTTCTCGTCGTATTGAACCGGCGCGATGAAGAAGAACGAGCACAGCGGCCACAGCTCTTTCACAAAGTTCACGCGGTCTTTCATCATGGCAACCACCTGCACAATGCGTTCCATAGGTTCGTCAATGCCGTTGTTGGCCACCATCGGCGCGAAAAGACTTGCAATCTCTTCGTTGCTCTTCTGCAAGATATACTCGTGGTTAAACCAAATACCTTTCTGATAATCGAACTTGGCGCCAGCCTTAGAACAGCGGCTGATGTCGAAGGCCTCAACGAGCTGCGGCAGGGTGAACAACTCCTGTTCGGTGCCTGGGTTCCAGCCCAACAAGGCCAAGAAGTTTATCACCGCCTCGGGGAAATAGCCGCTTTCGCGGTAGCCCGACGACACTTCGCCCGTCTTGGGGTCGTGCCATTCCAAGGGGAAAACGGGGAAACCCAGCCGGTCGCCATCGCGTTTCGACAGCTTTCCTTTGCCTTCGGGTTTAAGCAACAAGGGCAGGTGGGCAAAGCGCGGCATGGTGTCGGCCCAGCCAAAGGCTTTGTATAGCAACACGTGGAGCGGCGCACTAGGCAACCATTCTTCGCCACGAATAACGTGGGTTATTTCCATCAAGTGGTCGTCTACGATGTTGGCCAAGTGGTAGGTGGGCAGTCCGTCGGCGCTTTTATACAGCACCTTGTCGTCTAAGATGTCGCTTTTAATCACCACATCGCCCCGAATCATGTCGTTAACATGCACCTCTTCGCCAGGCATCACCTTAAAACGCACCACGTATTGCGTGCCATCTCCAATCAGCGCATCCACTTCTTCGGCACTCATCGTCAGCGAATTGCGCATGCCGTTGCGGGTTTGGGCATCGTATTGAAAGTTTTCTATCTCTGCCCTTTTGGTTTCAAGCTCTTGCGGTGTGTCGAAGGCGATGTAGGCCTTGCCTTCGTTTAGCAACTGGTCTACATACTGTTTGTAAATCTCCTTGCGCTCGCTTTGTCGGTAAGGTCCATACTTTCCGCCGAAGGAAACGCCCTCGTCGAACTTTATTCCCAACCAGCGGAACGACTCGATGATGTATTCTTCGGCTCCAGGCACAAAGCGTTGCGAGTCGGTATCCTCAATGCGGAACACCAAATCGCCACCTTGTTGTTTGGCAAACAGGTAGTTGTAGAGTGCCGTACGCACTCCGCCGATGTGCAATGCCCCCGTGGGACTGGGCGCGAAACGCACCCTCACTTTTCTTTCAGACATATTATATATAATAGGTATGTTCCCCCTGCGTGGGCGTTTCGCTTGTTGGCGCAACGCCCCTCGCCCAAGGGATGGCAATTATTTCATGCTGCTGTTTTCGTATTGGCCTGCACCCCGCGTTTTTACACGCATGGCATGTATGGCCACTAATTTGTGCAAAATTACCATTTTTATGCTTAACTAGCAAACTCTTTTACATAAAAGGGGAACGTAAGCGGCTGAAAAAATGTGTCATGCAGCAACCAAGGCTTATGCCACTTGCAACGCCAAAGCGTGCGGTTGACGGCCTTGCCAATGCCACAGCATGCCCATAAACGCTAACATATCGATAAGATTGTACTGGATTACGGCAAAATTGTATCAACGAGAACAGAAGAAAATGCCTAAATTTGTAACATCTAACATAAACAAGAAACAATTATGAGAAAGCCAATTTTACTAGCTTCCTTTGCGCTCTTCACCACATTGAGCGCCTTCCCGATGAAAGAGATTGCCGGCGAGTTTCAACCTTGGGACGCCAATTGCCAGATATTGGGAAACAATGTTGCATTTATGACCGAGTGGAACGGTGTAACCTTCAAGTTCTTCGACAAAGACGGATGCGTGTTTGAAGGGGGAACAGACTTCTCGGAATACGACATGCTGGTGCTAAAACTCAAAGACGCCTCGTGCATGTTTAAGATTAAGACCGAATACACGGACGGAACGACACAGCAAGACAGCTGGGGCGCGGAGCAAGCCATAACGCCAGGACTTCTCGTTGCCGGCATAGCCTTGAACCACGAGCATAAGAAGAACGTGAAAGACTTTGTTTTGCAAAGTGCCGACTATCCTGGAATGATTACCGTAGACAAAGTTATTGCTTGCACAAAGGCCGAATACGAGCAAATGTTGAAGGAGGAAAAGGCTAAGCGATTCGAACTGACACTGAAAAAAGTGAACGAAGGTGGCGGGGCTGATTACGACCCTGCAACAAAAACCATCAGCATTAAAGACGACTGGGCGCATAAGGGATGGTACTTCAACGACCAATTTAGGGATTTCAGCCTCTTCAACCTGTTCGTCATTCAGTTTGCCCAACCAACGGCAACCGACGGTGAAATAGGCATCGAATACGACGGTGAAGGTGCCCAAACAACCACAAGCAGGTTTGAAGCAGGTGTTTCGCAGGTTAACGTGCCCTTATCTAAGGACAAGAACAAGCTGAGGCAGGTTTATGTAAAAGGCCCGTCGGGCGCCACGTTTGTGCTTAAAGGCGCACGTTTTGCAACCAATGGCGAGGTGACGGCCATTAAGCGCATCGACAAGGAAAAGACATCGGCCAATGCGCCGACACGTTATTACAGCTTGGACGGCAGAGAACTGAAACAGCCCACCAAGGGGTTGCACATTGAAAAGAAAAACGGTAGCGCACAGAAAGTGTTTGGAAGGTAACACGGCTGCTAGGGCATAGCAACATGCACGCCACCAAATAAGGCAGGCTCTGAACATCGTTAACGGTTCAGAGCCTGCCTCGGTTTTGTGCATTCCTTATTATATATGGTATTATCGTTTCTTAGCAAACCTCAGGTTGGCCAATGCAAAGTCGGCATCAAACCCATCGTGAGGTTGGTAAACGATGGTGAGGTCGTTGCTGCCTTTCTTCAATGTGGGTTGAGCATCGTTGTCTCTAAACCATGTGGCGGCATCTAGGGTTATGGTGCGCCACTCGCCGTTGGTATTTAACGATACGCCTTGGTCTGCCGGGTTCCAACGTAGTTTCATGTTGTCGGCACTTTGCTGGCTCCAGAAGATGAAATCGCCTGTGGGTATGGGCTTATCCTTGGCGGTCCAAACCTCAAACTTGATGCAATAGTTTTCCAAATGGTTCACCACATCGGCATCGTCGAGGTCGAAATGCCCGGCGATGAGCGTATCCCAATTCCATGCCGAGTAGAGGTTCTTTCGCCTAAAGAAACATTTGCCAACAGGCGGAACGGGGTCGCCCTCGTTCGTTCCGTCGGTGAAATAGTCTTGCGAGGTCCATAGGTAACCCTTACCGAAAAGGTAATCCTTATCGTAACTGGCAAAGAGTTGCACGCCTTTGTCGCGATAAGGCAGGCGTATAGGTTGCTCTAACTTTGGGCTCGACATTACTATTTCTGCGCCATCGGCAGCATCTTCGGGTATGGTGAGCACAATTTTCTTGTCGTTTTTCTCAACAACCGTTAGCTGTTTGCCCCCTAATGTGAATGTGGCCTGGTTTGAAGTAAGCCCATATAGGTTGAAAAATTCTCCCATAACGGTGACATTACTACCCGGTTTGGCAAATTCGTTGTCCAGCCCCACAACCTTTAGTTTTGGGAAATCGACGGTGAAATTCGTGGTGGTTTCGCCCAAAGCGGTGCGTACGGTAAGGGTGTTCGTGAGCTTATTGGGAGCTTCGGCAGGTATGGCCACGTTTATCCGCGTGCGGACAGCATAAACGTCTTTGAGGTTTACCTCCACATCATTAAAGAGAATGGCCGTGGGGTGTGCCAAGTTGTCGCCGTGAATGGCAAGCCATTGGCCCATGCCACTTTGGGTAACCGCTTGGTTTAAATCGGTAACTGTGGTAATCTTCGTTATTGTAGGTGCGCCAGCGGCAGAGAAATCTTCCACATCGGGATTGTCTACAATGTTTTGGCAAGCCATCATCGCCGTGGCAATGGCAAGCAAGCCAATGTTTAAATGTTTTCTTATCTTTGCTTTCATTATTGTGCAATTAAAGGGGATATGTGTCTTTGGGCAAAGCCGTTACCACCCCGGATTGTTTTTAGTTATGAACTTATTAACGCCCACTTCCGAACCGGGAATGGGGAAGAGCAAGTGTTTTTCCATCCTTGTCTTCACAATGTCCACCTCGTCTGTTCCGCCGATGGCGTTCATCACAGGCAGATAGATGCCCCACCTAATCAAGTCCCATCGGCGATCGCCCTCTTCGGCAAACTCCATTGCCCGCTCTTCCAACACCGCCGAGCGGAAAAGCACCTTATCGTTGATGTTGCCTACACCCGTAAGCGATTTGGGCGTGGCATTGCTGCGCACCCTTACGCGGTTGAGCGCGTTAAGTGCTTCGGCGGTAGGACCATTGTTGGCCTCGTTGGCCGCCTCTGCATATATCAGCAGTACATCGGCAAAACGCAGGAAGGGGAAATATATGTCGGCGCGCTTTTTCGTCCTGTCGCTTACATAGGTGTACTTGGTGAGGTAGGCCAAGTAATTGTTATCGTTCTTGCTTTCGTAAGAAAGTCCATCGTTGAAGGGTGCTACGGGAGCCACCCACTTCCCTTCGTCATTGGTATAACCTTGGGCTTTTTTCTTCCATTCGTCGGTGTTGGGATAATAAGAACCGCCATGATAGTCTACGGCATGATAACGTTGCCAGCGGTGCATCACGCCTTTGGTTATGCGATAGTCTTGCGGTTCGAACAGCTTATACCAATGATTGCGCATGCCATGATGCAAGCCGTAGGTCTCGCCGGCCGTACCCAACACGCCCGTATAGCCCTCGCCGAAAGACACGCCATAAACATCGTCGTTGGAAACGGTTTGTAAACTCCAGATGTGTTCCACCTTATTGCGGTTGCCTATTGCCCAAAGTGCATCGTAAGGCAGTAAGTCGTACGAGCCGTACTTGCCGTCCATCACTTCCTTGGCCTTGTCGCGCGCTAGGGCGAAACACTTCATGTAGTCTATCTTATCATATCCCGCGAGCTGCATTTTTTTGTGTTCGATGGCCACAGGATTGGTGTAAACCTTCTCGCCAGCCACTTTCTCGAACGCTTTTCCGCCCCTTACGATAACCTTTTCGCCAGTGGGGACGGCACCCGAGGCCATGGTTAGGTAGACCTTTGCCAAGAGCGATGCAGCCGTTCCTGCCGAAACATGCCCCAAGGAAAATTCCCTATCGGTGTTCTTATAGAGCCGTTGCTCGGCCTGTTGCAAGTTGGCGATGATGTAATGGTAAACCGAGTCGATGGGTTGGCGTGGCTGGTGAATGTCGGAAAGTCCCGAATTGATGGTGTGATCACGAACGGGGATGGGGCCAAACGCCCTTACCAACAGGAAATAGGCGTATGCCCTGAGCACCTGCATTTCGCCAATGGCATTGTCTTTGCCTCGTGGCGTGGTGCCCGTCATGGCCTCAACGTTCTCAATTCCCAGGTTGCAGCGGTGTATGATGTTGTACATCTTCTCCCACATCTGCTGTGCGTGGTCGTCGTCTTGGAAGTTCCCCGACCCGAATTTGCCAAAGGCCCAGTCGGGACCGGTCATGTAATCGCAGTCGAAATCGAGCACATGGGGAAAGGCATCCCAGCGAAACACCTCGTAAGTGAGCGCGCTAAAGGCTCCCGTGGCCCATTGTTGTGCGCCTTCGTCGTTGTTTTCTATGTTCTTGTCGTTGACGAACGAGAAGCCTTTCTCGTCCAACAGGTCTGCGCACGAGATGCAGGATGCGGCAACAAGTGCGCCCCACAAGCAAGCGGCAATATACTTAACACCTATCTTTTTCATAATGAAACTTCGTTTTTAGTAATCCAACTTAAATCCGAGGGCAAAGGTTCGGCTGCCCGGATAACAGTAATAATCCACGCCACGTCGCGATGCGTCCCAACCGAAAGCATTCACATCGGGGTCGGCTCCGCTATATTTGGTAATGGTAAACAGGTTTGTGGCACTGGCATATACATATATGTTAGAGATGCCTTGCCAATGTGGCTTGATGTTGTAACCCAAATTTAGGCTTTTCAACCGCAGGTAAGAGGCATCCTCCACATAACGATCCGACACTTTCATGTCGCGGTTTCGCGTAGCTACGTTTTTGGGATAGCGGGCTGTTGCAGCCGTTTCGGGTGTCCACCTGGCCTCGTACGCACTGCGGGGGATGTTGCCAATGTCGTCGAGTCGAACGTCACGCATGTTGGCGTTGAAGAGACTGTTGCCAACCGAACCTTGGAAGAAGAAACTCAGGTTAAACCCTTTCCAACTGAACGTGTTGGTAATTCCGAAGGTATAGTCGGGCAAAGTCTTCCCTATTACGGTTTTGTCGGCATCGGTAATCACCCCATCTCCGTTGAGGTCTTTGTACTTAACCTCACCGATAACGAAACGTTTAATCTCGTCAGACGACATTCCTGCGTAGCTTTTGTTCATGCGGGCTTCGGCCTCGTTATCATAAAATCCATCTTCAAGGAAACCGTAAATGGTGCCGATAGGCAGTCCGTTGCGCTGGATGAACACCTTCTCCATACCGGCAGATACGCGTTCGGCAAAGCGGTCAGAGGAGAGTCCGCCTATCTCATTCTTGTTAAAGGCGATGTTCGCTTCGATGTTCCAATTGAACCCTTTGTGGTTAATGGCATTGAACTTCGCTGCCACTTCAATTCCCTTGTTCACCACATGGCCTTCGTTAGACCACATGTTGACGAAACCGTTGCTGGAAGGGATGGCGGTGCTTTGCAGCAAGTCGCGTGTTTTTTTCCAATACAAGTCGGCCGTAAGGTTAACCCTTCCTCTCCAAAAGGCCATGTCGAGGCCAAGGTTAAATTGGTCGGTGGTTTCCCATTTCAGGTTTTTGTTCAACGCGCCACGCCATAACACCTCCGAGAAACCGCTTGCCATGCTGCCATTATAAGGATAGTTGGATGCTATCATATATAATTGTGCCTGATAAGCGCCAATACCTTGGTTACCCGTTTGTCCGTAGCTGAATCGCAGTTTAAGGTTATCGAAGATGTCTAAATCCTTAACGAACCGTTCTTCTGACAGTCGCCAGGCCACCGCACCAGATGCGAAGTGTCCTATTTTGTTGTTTGCCTGAGAGAATTTGCTCGACCCATCGCGGCGCAAAGATGCTGTAGCGACGTATTTTCCGCCCGCATACGAATAGTTGACGCGTGCCAATAGCGACATCAGCTTTTGCTGTCCGCGCTCGCTCTCTGGCGCATTATAGCTTAATCCCAATCCCATATTGTGCTCTTGGGTTACGTCCGAGGGGAAGTTTTTTGCAGACATGCCCTTCGAACCGAAATTGGCTATCTCGTAGGTAAAGCCCAACAAGGCGTTTACAGAATGCTTTCCGCCGAAGTTCTTATCAAAAGTTAGCAGCGATTCGGCCGTCAGACTCTTCCACCAGCTATCGCTTTGCCCTCCTTTCCCATTGTCGGGATACTTGCCTTCGGAGGTATGCCTGTCGTAATACGACCCGCGACTGTTTTCCGAATAGCCCAATCCGAGGTTCTGTCGGAACTTTAAATAAGGTCTGATCTTAGCCTCCAAGTAAGACGAGGAGAAGAAGTTGCTCATCCGCTGCTGGTCTTTCGAGTTGTTAAGATAAACCACGGGGTTCGATGCAAGCCAGTTTAGCTTGTCCGACTCATACACGCTGACATCGGGAGCATAAGTGGCAGGGAACACCAAGGCCGACCTTACCACACCAACTTCATTGCTCGACTTGGCGAAGTCGGTCGTCGAGTTGGTGTAATTCATGTTCATGCCAATCTCTAACCAGTCTTTCACCCTACGTCCGATGTTCATGTGAAGGATGTAACGCTCAAATCCCGAACGCCTGATAACGCCCGTTTGGTTGAGATAGTTACCCGAAAACGACCACCAACCATTGTTGTCGCTACCCGACACGTTAAGGTTGTACTCTTGAGAGAAACCCGTATGGTAGATTTCGTCTTGCCAATTGGTGCCTCGCACCATCGTTTTGTTCCCATATTGGTCGGTTCGCAGGCCGGGATTAAGGAAGTCTTCAGGCGAGGGATTATATACACCCGAGTTCTCAACAATCTTTCCGTTGAGTTCCCGATACTTCCATTTTCCCTCGTAAGGCAGCCCGTTCACGGTTTCTCCGTTATATATTGCCCTGTTGGCCGTTTGTTCATTAATGTAACGCGCGTAGGTAACGGGGTCGAGCACATCTATCTTTTTCAGCACGTTCGACATGCTCAGGTTCGACGTGAACTCAATCTTTCCACGCCCGGCCTTACCTTTCTTCGTGGTAATGAGCACCACGCCGTTGGCTCCACGCGACCCATAGATGGCCGTTGCAGAGGCATCTTTAAGTATTTCGAGCGACTCGATGTCGTGTGGGTTAATCGAGGCGAGGGCGTTCATGCGCATCTGACTGCCGTCGGTGGCCTTACTCGATGGCGTGCCAGCCGTTTCAAAGGGAACACCATCTACGATGTAAAGCGGCTCGGTGCTTGTGGTGAACGAGTTTGCGCCACGCACATTGATGCTGATGGCGCCGCCCGGTGCCCCGTCGGTTTTGTTAACCACCACGCCCGACACCTTTCCTTGCAGGGCTTGGTTAAAGCTAGAAGCGCCCGTCCCCAAAAGGTCATCGCCGCTTATCTTGGCCACTGCTCCCGAGAGGTCACGTTTCTTCATCGTGCCATAACCCACAACGACGATGTCGTCGAGTTTCACGGCATCGTCTTGCAGCACCACATTGAGGGTAGACCGGTTGCCAACCTTCAACCTTTGGCTCTGCATGCCGATACAAGTGATGTCTAACACGTCGCCAGGCTCTGCATCAATGGCATACCTACCCTCGGCATCCGTAACCACAGCAGCCTTGTTTTGAATTTTGATTACTGCTCCCACGATGGGTTCGGCTTTCGTGTCAGACACCCTACCCGTTATGTGTTTGCCCTGAGCTAATGCCGACAAGGGCACCGAACAAAGCGAGAACAGCAACAATGCGTATTTATTCATTCTCATCTGATTTTATTGTTTGTACTTAGATTGTTGGCAGGCAGCAAAGCGTTTGCTTGCCCATCCCACCTTAATAATAAGACGGCGGAACGTCTTTCTCTGTCGCTCCCCATTGTTTGTTGGGCCCTTTACCCATCACGAAGTTCAGCCTTGCGCCATGTTTCAGTTTGTTCCAGTCTAACCACGTGGATGTTGTTTCGCGCCCGTCTACTTGCAAACGCTGTATGTAAGGGGCATCATTGCCTGCGTTTTCACCAATAAGAGTGAGCGTTTTACCCCCCTTGAGCTGCAACTGAACCTTAGTGAACAGCGGACCCGTTACCACAAAGCCTCCAATGCCTGGGATGTAGGGATACAATCCCATAGCCGAGAACACGTATAAGGCCGACATTGCACCGGCATCGTCATCGCCAGGGAGCCCGTTAGGCGTATCGTCGAACCGATTGAGGACGTTTCGCACCATCCGTTGACTTTTCCATGCCTTGCCTAAGAAGTTGTACACGTAGACACTCCCAAAGCAAGGTTCGTTGCCCAGCCAATAATATGGAACATCGGGTGCCCAACCGCACTTCACTTGCGACGTAAACGTGTCGAGCCGTTTCTCCATAGCGTCCTTACCTCCACAAAAGTCTGTCAAGGCATCTACGTTATGCGGAACGCTCCAAAAATACTGCATGGCATTACCTTCGTTAAAGCCTTTCTCCATGTTGGGTGCGAAAGGCGTTAGGAAACTGCCGTCGGCGTTTCTCGGCCTTATCAGTCGCGTTTCTTCATCAAATAGTTTTTCGAAACTTTGCGAACGATTCATATAATAGTTGTATGCTGCCTCGTCGCCGGCAGCCTTGCATATCTGGGCAATAGAAAAGTCGTCGATGGCATATTCAAGGGTCATCGAGGCACCATGCCCATGCCTATCTACGGGCACGTATCCATACGTCATGTAGTCTTCAACGTGCTCCCAACCGTGGAAACCTTTACACTTAATGTGTTTCACCGACACGCGTTTCATCATCTCTTTGGTTGCTTGCAGGTCGAAGTTCCGTGCCCCAAAGGCATAGAGATTGGCAATGAAGGGGAACGTTGAGTAGCCATTCATCACCCCATATTCAACGTTGTTCATGCTCCAATTGGGATAAGCCCCTCCTTGCTCGGCATCAAGTAACAGCGATTGGGCCATGTCCGAAGCCTCATCGGGTGCGATTAGGGCCTGCAATGTGGCGGTTGTGCGATAGGTGTCCCACAGCGAGAAGTTGGCATATTGTTTCCTTCCATTGGCCACACGATGCACTTTATCGTCAAATCCCATGTAGTCGCCGTTCACGTCACTGTACACGTTGGGGTGCAAAAGGTTGTGGTAAACGGCGGTGTAAAATGCCTGCCGTTGACTTTCGCTACCTCCTTCTACGGTCAGGCGCGACAACATGCGCTCCCATTGCGATTTCGTTGCGCGGCAAACGTCCTCAAACTCCCAACAGCTTATCTCTTCTTGCAGGTTTTTGCGGGCGTTATCGATACTCACATACGAGATGGCCACCTTCATTTTCACTGCCTTTCCATTCAACTTTCCAAACGACACGTATGCGCCCACGTCGTCTCCTGCCACGTTAGAGGTCCCTTCGGCCTTGGCTTTGCCTTTCCACACGCCGTAGCTGCTGAACTTGGTGTTGAACTTAGCCACAAAAAACACGCGGTAAGGACGGTCTTTGGGGTCGCGCCAACAAAATCCGCCCGTCGAAACCCACCCCGTTACGGTCATGGCTGTCGACTCGATGTGCAGTTCTCCATCGCCGATGCCATTGGCGCAATTGGTAGGAGCGAACACCAGATGTGCCTCTTGGTCGCCACGATAGGTAATTTCACCGATGGCAGCGTGTACCGTAGCAGCGAACTTCGCATCCACATGGTAATCGTCGAGCGTAACGGAATAATAGCCAGGCATTGCCTTTTCGCGTTCGTGCGAGAACCGCGACACGTATGCATGCTTGTCGTTCACGGGCGATTTGTCGAGTGTTCCCGCTACGGGCATAAACTGCAAGTCTTGCATGGCATGGCAACCCACACCGCTATAATGTGTCAGCCCAAAGCCGTTTATCTCGTTCCGGAAATATTTGTAACCCGGACGCGATGCGGCATCTTCATAATTGTCGAACGTGTTGTTAGGACTTAACGACAGCATGCCGAACGGAGCCTGGGCACCAGGGAAGCAGTTGCCCTCGTTGCCCGTGCCTATAAAGGGGTTTACAAGCCGATAGGGTGTCTTGTCTTGGGCAAAAAACACCCTTGGCATGCCCAAGATAAGAACCAGGCATACCCAAAATCTTATTGGTTTAAGCATAAGCCACCTGTTTGTAAGGGAGGGGGTAAAGGTGCGCCGGAGGCCGCAATAGTTCGACGTTTTCGTTAAGCCAAAGGAGACAATGCCAAACTTGTTCGAACGTTGCCTTGGCGAGTATTGATAATCGCCGGCACGGCTCTTTTGGCAAAGTGGAAAGGCTAAACGTTCTTTGGGGAGGAACAAGAAGAGAACCATGCAGCGCCATAAGGCGCCCCCTTACCGCGCCATTTACTATTTTACGCCATATAGTTCCAGTTCCCAAACGCGGATGGTGAAGTCTTTGTTCGGGTCGTAAGCTACGAATTTCACGTATCTTCCCTTTACGGGAGCAAAGGTAATGTCTTTCACATTATCGTTGTTCCCCGTCTCGCTTAGGGCCAAAGTCCAGTCGGTTTGGTTGTCGCTCACAAAGAGTTTAAAGTTTTGGATGTTGTCGTAATCGGTCTCTTTGGTACGGCAGTCGTAGAATTTCAAGCGATAGATTTGGCATGTTTGCCCTAAGTCTACCACCACTTCGTGTTCTTTCTTTCCCTCGGCACACCATTTCTTGCTGTAATTGTCGGGGTCGGCGGTACCATCAAAGAGCCAATCGGGCCTTTCGTCGCCCACGTTGCCGCTACACGACACAACCTTCTTGCCAACACTCAGCAGCTCTATCTTTTTGCTGTTCGATACTTCTACGTTGGTTTTCAGTTCTACGTCGTCGCTCTCATCGTTGCTTTCCACAAACACCTTCACCTCGTAATTACCTTCATCGGGGATTTTCACCACCACTTTATTGCCCCTTTCAGACAATTTCTTAAACTGTTTGGGTAAAGTCCACTTGTACTTGTAGGTGGCAGACGGATTGGTGCCTTCTACCTCAAACGACACTTTGCCGCCAGTGGGAAGCAGCACTTTCGAAGCTTTAAGGCAAAGCTTGTTACCCGTTTGTTGCCCGAATGCCGAAAGCACACCGAGCGTGAGCATAAAGCCCAACGTCAAAAGGAAATGTTTCATGTTGTTTAAATATTAATTGTTATTCGATGTTCACTTCGTTAGTTCGTACCTTATGGTTGCCCCGTTCTTCAGGTCGTCATAAGTAATGATGCCGTCGGTGCAGGTCTTGCCGTTCACCTTCACCTCTTTTATATAGATGTTCTTGTCGGTGCGGTTGGGCGCGCTTATCTCGATGTTGCCGTTTGCCCGTTGTATGGCAACCCGTTTAAACAAGGGCGAATTGAGATAGTAGATGTTTTGCCCTGCGTTGGGGAAGAAACCCATAGCCGAGAAAAGCCACCACGAAGACATGGCTCCGCTATCGTCGTTGCCGGGCATGGAATATTCGCCGAAAAGGTTTTCCAACACGTGGTTCACCCAATAGCAAGTGAGGTCCATCCGCCCGGCATGATTGAAGAGGCGCGCCGTAAGGAACGATGGCTCATTGGCCAACTCCAACAGGCTGTTTCTGAAACCGTAGTCCAGTTTCTTGGCAAACTGCTCTTTGCCACCATTCAATTCGATGAGTTTGTCTATGTCGTGGGGCACGAAGAAAGAATAAGTCCAAGCGTTGGCTTCATAAAAATAGCGTTTCCACGAGCCCCAAAAGTAGGTGGCATCTATGTCTATCCACTTTCCGTCTTTGTCTCTGGGGCAAATAAAGCCCTTAAAGCCCTTGCTTTCCAAGTCGGCGTTCCACATGTTCACCCAGCGTTTCGAGCGTTCCAGATATTTCTTGTAGTCGCATTCGTGACCCAATTTCTTGGCTGCCAATGCCACACAGTAGTCGTTATAGGAGTATTCCAAGGCTGTTGATTGGGCCATCACGCCACCGGGGAGCCATCCGTTCTGCCGATAGAACAGCGTATCGTTTTGGCCCAACCCCTTTTCGCCCACCATTAACGGCGCTGCACGGCGCTCGTGGTCGGCACTGAACTTCAAGTACTTGTAAGCCTCAGCCTTGTCAAAGCCTTTAATGTCTTTAATAATAGCGTCGGCCACGATGTTGTCTACATCGTTTCCACCTTGTTCTTCGGCCATATCGTTACCTGCTATATAGGCGTCTTTCACCTTTCCGTTCACCTTCCAGCGATTAACGAAGGCCTGAACGTTACGTCCAACCACGTCGGGCTCGATGATGGTGAGCAGCGGGAAGAGCGTGCGCCACGTATCCCACACGGCGAAATGGTCGTCCCACAGTTCCTTGTTGCCGAATGCGGGGAACTCGTTGGTGCGGTTTCGGGGCATCAGCAAGCAGTGATACAAGGCCGAATAAAATTGTTTCATCCTCACGGCTGGGGCTTCGTCTACAACGATGTCGCTCAATATGCGGTTCCACTTGTCCTCGCCGCGTTTCTTCGTTGCCTCGAAATCCCATCCTGGAATTTCGGCGGCAAGATACTTCTTGGCCTGCTCAACACTGTTAAACGATATGGCTATCTTGAGTTTAACCGCCTCGCCGTTGTTTGTGTAGTATGTAAAGTAGCTGCCTATGCGGTCTTCTCCTTGGGTTAGTTGGGCCTTCTTGGCACCTTGTTGCAGTGTCCCGTTTTTCCAAACGCCGAACGTTCGGGGCTTTTTGTCTAGCTGCGCGGTGAAATACAACTTGTAAAAACCACCGCTGAAACCACCCTCGTATTCAATCATACCCGAAAATCTGTCGCCTTCGTCACTGTCTATGCTCACGCTGTTTGCCTTAACTGTTCCGCCGATATATTTGGCAATGTCGCGGGTAAGACTGTGGGTTACGTCCATGGCGATGTTCGCCTCGGGCGTTTGTGGGAAAGTGAAACGGTAAATGGCGGCATGTTCGGTTGGCGTCAGTTCGGCAACGATGCCATACCTGTCTAACCTTGCCCTATAATAGTTGGGCTTGGCCACTTCGTCGCTTGCCGGCGAGTCGTGTTCGGTTTCGCCAACGCTGAGCCCCACTTGTGGCGAAAGCAAGAAATGGCCATATTTTCCCCATCCCGTTCCACTAACGTGCAGCTGCCCAAAACCGCGTATTGGCTGATTAGGCGCATAGCCGTCGTGTTCGCCTTCGGGTGTTTGGGGCGACGGATTGATGGAGCCGAACGGCATTTGCGGACCAATAACGCAGTTGCTACCGTTGGCATCGATAACGCCCACCCTATTGTCTACAAACGACATCAGTGCGTATATCTTTTTCTTACCCTCCGTATGCAGATAGCGTGGCTTAACCATAGCACCCCATTTGCCTATCGGCTCGATGCGCGAGGGCTGCCCTGCGCCCCTAGTCCACACCTGGAACTCCATCAAGCGCACAGCGTCGTCTTTGGCCTCTTCGGGCACAAGAAAACGAACTAAGCGCACACCTTTCCAATCCACATCGTAAACACGTTGGTTTTGTGTATTTGTTGTCTCCGTAATTCGGTCGGTCCAGTGTTGTCCGTCGACACTTGTTTGCACCTTATATATGTTGTTGGGGTCCCGATTTTCCCATATCAGGCAAACCTTACGCACGTTGTAATCTTTCTGAAGGTCGTAAAGCAACCACTTGTTTGGCGAACTGTTGTCGCACCATTTGGTTCGCACGTCCCCATCGCAAGCCTTCTCGGGCGCCTCATTCTGGTTGACGAATGCCGACGCACTCACATCAATGTCTTTCGACAGGGCGATGTTGCGCATAACGGTATCTGCGTTTGCGGTTTGTGCCTGCTTTGTTACGGTCACCTTTTTACGTTTCGCGTGCGTGTTGTCCGTAGGGAAATTTGTCCGCACCACAGCGTGCAAGGCTACGGCTACAAACAACAGAGCCGGTAATAATGTATGTTTTCTCATTTGTCTATATAGGTAAATATATTGTTACTGTTAATACGTCTTTACACCTATTGCAAGGATTAGGCAAAGCAGGGCTGTTTTACGGGCAACCATTCAATTTGCTATTGATTTAGCTCCACAAGGAATAAAAAGGTTGCAACAGCGCACATTTTGTCATAATTTGGCAATAACTGGTGGATTATTATGTGCACAAAGTTAAGAATAATATAGTAAATCATTGTGCACTATATTATCAATATCTAATACTTTCTTGCATTATCACATTTTCTTTTTAACAATTTGGGTAATGTTACGGTGCCTCCCAACCTTTTTCCCATCCACCTTTCCAGTATAGGCACTGAAGTCGTCTTGACTTTTTATGTTTCTATCATTTAAGAGGTGTTTGTTATCTCTGTTACGCCAACACAAGATAAACACCTTTCTTACACACGAAGTACAGGGAAAATCAACCCACCAACTCATCAACTCACCAACTCATCAACTCAAAAAAACACCAGCTCATCAACTTAAAAACTCAAAACACCTCCAACTCACCAGTTTGCCACCTCACTGACTTAAAAACTTATAGTCAAACAGAATTGCTTTTGGAAAATAGCCGATAGAAGAGTGCAACGCGTGTACATCATGGCATTAACAAGGCTTTACGCAGATTAAAAGTAGGTGTATTGTTTGCCTACGCTGTATTTGTGGCTTTCTAAATCTAATTCTGTTTGATTACAAATTATTATCTTTTTTTTTTACAATATCGCTCTAATTTTCGAGCCGTTCTAGCGAAAATATAGGCCCAAAAGTAGGCAAATCGACCAAATTTCCAGCTTTTCACCCCTCCCAACTTGTTCAATTTTAAGAAAAAGACCTGCATTTTGTACCTTTTAGCCTTTCTATTTTGCTTAACGGCGCGTAATTTTTCAAGCCCAAATGCACGCCTTTAACCCCTAAAATCCCACTTTTCAACCATTATTTCGAACTTTTCGACCATATTTTTTAATGGTTCTAAAAGGTTATATTTATACCATTGCTGTGGATAATCATGCTTCTCGCCTTGTGTTTAGCACCATTTTGCCTGGTGTTTTGCACCAAAACGCAGTGCATTTAGCACCAAAACGCAGTGCATTTAGCACCAAAACGCAGTGTATTTTGCACCAAAGCACAGTGCATTTTGCAGCAAAACGCAGTGCATTTAGCGGCAAAACGCCCGAAACGTGGTGCAAACGGCGGTCTTTTTAAATAAAAATTCATTTCATCGTATTCACAAGCTACCCCCTTTTTGCATCAAAACAAACCTTCGCGAGAATCGATTTTTTGGGCCAGCGGGTGAAGTGGTGGATAAAAAGGGCGCCATAGTGTTAAAATGTATGCGGAAAAGCAGACAAAAACGAGGTGGTAGCAGGCGGGTTAATGAGTTTCAGGCATTGGGTTAATTAAGTTAGCGGAGCTAGTTTATTTAGTTCTTCTAGTCAGACTGGTCAGACTGGTCAGACAGGTCAGACAGGCCGGACTGGTCGGACTGGTCGGACAAGTTAACAAGAGTGGTGGGCGCAGCCATCTTTTCACCTTTTCACCTTTTCACCCTTTAGGATGTGTCCAAACAAAAAACATCCCCCAAGCGCACTTGCGGTGCGTTGGGGGATGCGTGTTTTAGCCTTTCAGCCCTAACTTACTTCAAGTTGGGGTTGATTTCGTGCCACTTCTCCACGGGAGGAAGTACGCCAAGGGCGATAACCTCTTCGCGCATCTTCACCAAGTGGTCGTAGCTCTTCTTCAATTCGGCCATTTCTTCGGGCGTGCCGATAACTTCTTCGTAAGCCGAACCTCTCTCGGTGATGCTCACTTCCATAGCCATCATGATGTGGTCTAGGCCTGCGAACGACACGTAGCGACCTGCGGGCCATGCAAATTCTTCGCCACCCATAGCGGCCTCAATCATCTTAACCGATACGTAAGCGGGGCTTTGGAACGAGCTGCGGCCACGAAGTTTGATGATGTTCGAGCCACCCTGAACCGTCTTCTGCTTAATTTCGGCCCATTTTTCGGCGCTTAGTTTCGGCGTACCGATAAGGTCGAGCAGCGGCGTGCCTTGTACTTTGGCGGTAGATGCAAACACAGCCATCGATTCGCCGTGGCCTCCGTAGGTGCGACAACCCGTAACTTCGCTCTGAGCAACGCCGAAGTGCTTGGCCAATTCGCTTTGCAGGCGGATGGAGTCGAGGGCTGCAAGCGTTGAAACTTGCGAGGGTTTCAAGCCCGACCAGATGAGCGTTACCAAGCCCGTGATGTCTGCGGGGTTGAAGATAATAACCACATGCTTAACGTCGGGGCAGTAAGCCTTGATGTCTTTACCCAGTTGTTCGGCCACGGTAGCGTTGCCTTTGAGCAAGTCTTCGCGGGTCATGCCCTCCTTACGGGGTGCTCCACCCGACGAGATGATGTACTTAGCATCTTTGAAAGCCTCCTTAACATCGGTGGTGTAGGTGAAGTTCACATCCTCGAAACCGCAGTGGCGCATTTCTTCGGTAACACCTGCCAATCCTGGCTCGTACACATCGTAAAGGCAAATGTTGGGGGTAAGGCCAAGCATGGCAGCCGTTTGGGCCATGTTAGAACCAATCATGCCGGCTGCACCGACAATAACTAGTTTCTCATCTGTTAGAAATTCCATAATTATATTTGATTTTTGATTAAAGTAACTTCGTTACATTGTTAGGGCAAAGGTAGCAAAAAAAATGGTAAGGCAGGCATCTTACATGGCCTTTAATTTGTTATAATTTTAAAACGTACGTGCTTTTTGTTACTTATAGCTTACAAAAGTGGTGACAAAGACCACGTTTTTCATATTTATTTCATAACTTAGCACCGAGCCAACAACATACGGGCACACTCCCGCGACATGCTCCTCGACGGAACACGACGTACAAATGGGGGCGCAACACAACCATATAACACAGCAGAAACTAAAAGCACTAGATATGAAAACAATCGAACAACGACTTGACGCCTTGCGCCAACTGATGCGCAGAGAACATTTGGCGGCCTTTATCTTTCCCAGTACCGACCCGCATTCGGGCGAATATGTACCCGAACATTGGAAAGGTCGCGAATGGATTTCGGGGTTTAACGGCTCGGCCGGCACGGCAGTGGTGACGCTCGACGATGCCGCCGTGTGGACCGACTCGCGCTACTTCATCGCCGCCGAAGAGCAATTACAAGGCACAGAATTTAAACTGATGAAGGACGGACTGCCCCAAACGCCATCGATAGCCGAGTGGTTGGCCGACAAGTTGAGCCATACCGACAACACCGAGGTGGCACTAGACGGCATGGTTAACACCCTAAGTGAGGTGAATGCGCTAAAAGCAGAGCTGAGAAAACTTGGCGGACTGACCCTTAGAACCAACATCGACCCGCTGAAAACGATATGGACCGACCGCCCCGAAATACCCACCAACAGCGTTGAATTGCAGCCTTTGGAACTGGCTGGCGAAGAAACACACCATAAGATAGACCGCATACGGAAGGCGTTGCGCAGCGTACATGCCGACGGAACATTGATTAGCACGCTCGACGATGTGGCTTGGACGCTTAACCTTCGCGGCTCTGACGTGCAGTGCAACCCCGTGTTCGTGGCCTACTTGCTTATCGAACAAAGTCGTACTACCTTATATATTAATAAGGAGAAGTTGGGAGAAGAGGTGAAAGCGTATCTTAAATCGCAGCAGATTGAGGTGGCCGAATACGCCGATGTGGATAAGGGACTTGCCCGTTATGCCGAATATAACATCTTGCTAGACCCCAACACAACCAACTATACGCTTGCGCAGAAGGTTACGTGCCAAGAGATTATAACGCTGCCCTCGCCTGTCCCTGCCCTGAAAGCGGTGAAAAACGATGCCGAAATAAGGGGCTTTCGCAACGCGATGCTGAAAGACGGCATCGCGATGGTGAAGTTTTTGAAGTGGCTGAAACCTGCCGTGGAGGGCGGAACAGAAACGGAAATCAGTCTGGACGAGAAACTAACGTCGTTCAGAGCTGAACAACCGCTGTTCCGCGGAAAGTCGTTCGAGACCATCGTTGGCTACGAATCGCACGGGGCCATCGTGCATTACGAGGCCACACCCGAAACAGATGTTCCCGTAAAGCCACGCGGATTGGTGCTGATTGACAGTGGCGCGCAATATCAAGATGGTACTACCGACATCACCCGAACCATCGCTTTGGGCGAAACAACACCCGAACAACGCACGGCCTACACGCTGGTGCTGAAGGGATTTATCAACTTTGCGATGCTGAAATTCCCCGATGGCGCAACGGGTACGCAGCTAGATGCCACGGCACGCTTACCACTTTGGCGCGAGGGCATGAACTATTTGCATGGTACGGGGCACGGCGTTGGGGCTTATCTCAACGTACACGAGGGGCCACAACAGGTTAGGATGCAATGGCGGCCTGCGCCTTTCCACGCCGGAATGACCATTACCGACGAGCCAGGACTGTATATCGAGGGCGAGTATGGCATCAGAATAGAGAACACCTTGCTCACCATCCCCTATCGTTCAACGGCCTTTGGCGAGTTCTTGCAGTTCACTTCGCTAACGCTTTGCCCCATCGACACCGCGCCGATTGTGCTTTCCATGCTCTCGGCAGAAGAGATTACGTGGTTAAACGACTACCATCGCATGGTGTACACCACGCTTGCTCCACATTTAGACCGCGAACATCTGGTGTGGTTGAAAGAGGCTACAAAGCCGTTGGAGTTGGGAAGATAAAAGGTAATTGGCTTGACTTTACAAAATTAAACTAGCTTATCTAGGTGGCCGAGACATAGCGGCTTACCTAGATAAGCTAGTAACACCAGTGACATTAAAGACACCATGAAAGCCAGAAGGGCAGGCTAATCAACGGCATGAACCTTAATACCACTTCTTTATCTCCATATAATGCTGCGCGAACTCTTCGGCTTGACCAGGCGCGGTGCGCTTAACCAGCTTGGCAGGAACGCCTGCCCACAGCTCGTTTGCACCTATCTTCGTGCCTTGCAGCACCACGGCACCAGCCGCAACCACTGCTCCTTCGCCCACGTCGGCGGCATCTAGCACCGTTGCGCCCATGCCAATAAGGCAGCCGCGACGAAGGATGCAGCCGTGAACAGTGGCGTTGTGCCCCACCGACACGTCGTCTTCTATCACTACGGGCGTGCCATGCGACTGGTGTACGCATGCTCCGTCTTGGATGTTTACGCGATTGCCGATGCGTATTCCGTCTACATCGGCACGAAGTACAGCACAGAACCACACCGAGCAGTCGTCGCCCATAGTGACGTCGCCTACAATGGTGGCGTTCTCAGAGAAATAACAATTGTTGCCCCATCGTGGGGCTTTTCCGTTTACTTGCTTGGTAAGCATGATGTTGAGTTTGTGAGTTAAATGAGGAGTTAAGGAGTTAGGGAGTTAAGGAGTTAAGCCAAATGCTTTGTGGCAGAGAGGCAAATTATCTTGTTAACTAATGGAGTTAAGGAGTTAAGGAGTTAAGGAGTTAAGGAGTTAAGGAGTTAAGCCAAATGCTTTGTGCCAGAGAGGCAAATTATCTTGTTAACTAATGGAGTTAGGGAGTTAAAAGGTTAAGACGTTAAGCCAAATGCTTTGTAGCAGAGAGGCAAATTATCTTGTTAACTAATGGAGTTAGGGAGTTAAGAAGTTAAGGAGTTAAGCCAATAGCTTGGTTAAACAACGAGGTTCCAAACAACTAAGGCTACGGACTTGTCAAAGCATTTGGCTTAACTTCTTAACTCCCTAACTCCTTAACTCCTCATTCTATCCTCCCCTTTCCACCGTAATCATCCTTTGATAATCCTTCACCCGAAACACGAAACGAGTGTTGGCGGGAAGTTTTTTAATGGGTACACTGACGTACACGCGTTGCGAATAATACTGCGGAACACCATTCTGACTATGCGCAAGGTGCATATATAAGATGTGTTCGCCAGCTGGGGTAGTAACAAACGAGTCGCGAACAACCCCTATTCGCTGCCTTCTGTCGGGCTCGTCTGTTCGCCCTACCTTCAAGGCAAAGCCTATGTTGAAGTACCTTCTGTTCTTACTAACCCATGCACTCTCGAACGTTACGGGGTCGGTGGGCCATGTCGTGCTGTCTGAAAGCGAGACAACAGGGATGGGAACAATACTCCTGGGATTGACGTTTGCCCCGCGTTGGTCGTAATAATACAGCACGCGATAAACGCTATCGGCCTTTGCCAACGCCTTATTTGATGTGTTCGGGGGAAATCGGAGCGTGTCTCCATCATCCGTTACGGCAAAAGCAAGCTTGGCATTGGCTGTGGTGTGAGCCTCTGCGAAGTGGGCCTTCAAGTACGAATTACTACCATCGCCCGTGTCGTAACTATCGGTTTCGCACGCCGAAAGGGTGGCTAACGCAATAAGAGCCACCGCGAAAGCCCCACCTAGGAACAAGCGTGCGAGTGGCGATATGACTTTACGAGCGTTCATCATACGGAGCGTTGGTTAATCAAGGGGTTGGCGTACATCTCGAGCATGCGTTGTCGCAGGAAGGTTTCATCCTTCTGCGGAAGGGTTATTTTAGCCATCTGACCCTCCAAATACTTCTCGAACGTAGCTTGCTCTTCGGCTGTAAAGGCGTTGTCGGCCCCTTTCTCTCCCGTAAGTAGATACAGCGCAACGCGGTTTCCGGGGTAAATACGATAGTTGCGATAAATCTCTTGGTCGATGTGTTGGGCCACAGCAGCAAACAAGTCGCCTTTGGGCATGTCGCGTTCAAGGCCTTCGAGGAAACCGTCAATGCACTGCGCGCAATGGTAATGAATGCCGCCCTTATAGCCAACAATACCCGTTTGCATGCTCAGCACATCGTCTTGTGCACTCTTCTTAAAGTCGGGCGTATCGCGTTTCTGCTGCATTTCTTTGGCTTTAAGGAAATCGCAGGGGTCGTACTCGTACGAAATGGCCAGCGGCACAATGTGCAAGTCGGCCAATCGGTCAACAATGTCGCCCTCGCCACCAATGGCCATCATCTTCAACACGGCCTCTTGGGTGCGGTCGTTAGAGTCTTTCGCCCGCCCTTCGCGTTGTGCAATCCACACGTTTTCGTTCTTCTCGTTGATGGCGTAGTGCATATACTCCGACAAAAGCTTGCTGGAGGCCAGCATCTGGCGAATAGGCAGGTTGCGTTCTACGATAAACGACTTGTTCACACGCACCAAGTCCTTCACCCACGGCAAGGAAAGCAGGTTGTCGCCAATGGCTATCTCGCATGTGGTAGAGAAACCGTTGTCGATAAGAAACTTGGCCAAGAAAGCCGAATCGAGCACGATGTCGCGGTGATTACTTACAAAGGTGTAGCGGCGTTGGCTATCGATGGCCGTACTATCCATGTCTCCCCCACTGCTTGCTTTGGCCAAAAGGTTTGCCAAAAAGGGGTAGGCAAAGGTCTTTTGCACTTCAATACTGGTTTTGCAAGCACGCAGTTGTTGCGCGAAAAGCGAGAAAGGCAGCTGCGGAAAGATGTAAGTTATCACAGACTCGAACTGCTTATCGGCCAAAAGTCGGTCGAAAGCGGCGGGCAACTCTTCGGCATCAAAGGGCCGAATGGTTGCGAATTTCTCTAGATAGTTATTGGATTGCATGTTATGTAGATGATAAGATGACAGCCTCTATCCCCTTTGTATGAAAGTAGCTAAAAGCGATTCGCATCGCTATCTAGCCTTTTTCTTGATACAAAACTAAACACATTGAGTGGGAATCGAGGCTGTCGAGTTATACGTTTTTTGGCGCATTAGCGCAACAAGGGGTTAGAATTGGTTCTCCACAATGTCGCTCAACACGTCTTTCATTTCCATTCCAGCGGCGCGCACTTGCTGTGGAATAAAGCTTGTGGGCGTCATTCCAGGCGTGGTGTTCACCTCGATGAGGTTTATCTTATCCGTCCCGTCGGGCTCCTTGGTTAGGATATAGTCGATGCGGATAATGCCGTTACAGCCTAGCAGTTCGTAGATGCGAGCCGTTTCCTCGGCCACCCTGCGAGCCGTTTCCTCGGCGATACGTGCAGGCGTAATCTCTTCCACCTGTCCGTTATACTTCGCATCGTAGTCGAAAAACTCGTTATGGCTCACCACTTCGGTGGCAGGCAGCACCTTTGTTTCGCCCTTTACGCGATAGCACCCCACAGAAATCTCGGTGCCATCGAGGAACGATTCAATCACGGCAGCATCGTCTTCCATCAATGCTTTGCGCAATGCAGGAGCCAATTGGTCTACATTCTTCACCTTCGACACGCCAAAACTAGACCCATCGGCAGCTGGTTTCACAAAGCAAGGCATACCCAATTGCTCTTCTACGGCTCGTTCGTCGATGCCATACTCTTGGCCGCGACGCACCAAAATACTCTTGGCCACGTTCACGCCAAAGCCACGTAGGTAGTTGTTTAGCACGTACTTGTCGAATGTTAGTGCCTCAACCAACACGCCACTAGTAGAGTAAGGCATGTCGATAAGTTCGAAATAGCCCTGCATGATGCCGTTTTCGCCCGGCGTTCCGTGAATGGTGATGTAGGCATAATCAAAGAACACGTGCGTGCCTTCGTGCTCAAAGGAGAAGTTGTTCTTGTCGATGGCGGCCTTTTCGCCGTTACCGAGGTCCACTTTCCAATTCATCCTTTCGATGTCTACGATGTAAACGTTGTACTTGTCTTTATCAAAGAACGAGTACAAGCCCCGCGCCGAGCGCAACGACACTTCGTGTTCAGACGAGTTGCCACCGCATACAATGGCAATATTTCTCTTCAAATCTTTCATATCCTTATATATCTTTTCTTCTTTAAGTTCAATTGACGAGGGTAACGAGTTAACAAGTTGACCCGTTGACAAGGTTACCAGTTGACCAGTTAACAAGTTTGCGAGTTGGCAAGTTAACGAGTTGACAAGTTTACCTGTTGATGAGGCTGGTGGGCGAAGCCATTTTTTCACCTTTTCACCCTTTCAACTTTTCAACTTTTCAACTTTATAAGCCTTTTCACCCTTTCACCTTTATAAGCCTTTCACGCCGTCTTATCAAACAGCCAATCCCTTGATGTAGTTGCGCCATTTGTCTAGCAACAGGTCCATATCCTGTGGCAAGGGCGAGGTAAAGTCCATCTGTTGGCCCGTTGTGGGATGTACAAAGCCCAACGTTCGGGCGTGCAAGGCCTGTCGAGGGCACAGCTTAAAGCAGTTTTGTATGTAGGCCTTGTAGGTAGACGAACGTTCGCCGCGCAATATCTCGGTGCCGCCATAGCGTTCGTCGCCAAACATGGGGTGACCGATATGTTTCATGTGCGCCCTTATTTGGTGCGTGCGACCCGTTTCGAGGATACACTCCACGAAGGTGACATACCCGAAACGTTCCAGCACGCGATAGTGGGTTACGGCCGGCTTACCCGTTTCGCTATCGGGCGGAAACACCGCCATACGCAATCTGTCGCGCGGGTCGCGCCCGATGTTTCCCTCTATACGCCCTTCGTCTTCGGCGAAGTTGGCCCACACCAAGGCGTTGTAACTGCGGTGAGTGGTCTTGTTGAAGAACTGCAACCCCAGCTTTCGCTTGGCCTCGGGCGTCTTCGCCACCACCAAAAGTCCGCTTGTATCTTTATCAATGCGGTGAACCAGCCCCACTTCGGGGTCGTTGGCATCGAACGAAGGCATGTTGCGCAGGTGCCAAGCCACGGCGTTGATTAGCGTTCCGTGGAAGTTTCCCGCACCGGGATGCACCACCATGCCCGCCGGCTTGTTGACAACCATCAGCGCATCGTCTTCGTACACCACATCGAGTGGAATGTCTTCGGCCTCGATGTTCGTGTCGTGGTGCGGTCGGTCGAGCATCAGCGTAATCACATCGCCCGGCCTTACCTTGTAATTGCTTTTCACGGGGCGTTCGTTTACGTGCACGAAACCCGCGTCGGCGGCCTTTTGTATGCGGTTACGACTGGAATGTTGCAACCTTTCTGTCATAAATCGGTCGATACGCACGGGCACTTGTCCCTTATCCACCACTATGCGCAGGTGTTCGTACAGTTGCCCCGTGTCGTCGTCCTGTTCTTCTATCTCCTCTATATAGTCGGTCATGCGTTGTTGTTGAAGTGTGCCTCTCGGCCTGTCCCAGTGGCGGCTTAGTTGCCCCGTTGCGGCGTTTCGGCAGGCGTAACCACGTCGAACTCGTCTACGTCGCCCTCGCCTTCCTGGTCCTCTTGTTGGTTTTTATAGTTGGGTTCCACATAGTCGATGGTCGTATCCGTTTCCGAACGCGAGCCATTCCCCACCTGCAACACCACCACTGCGTCTACGGGTATCTTGTCGCCAGCCACCACATGCCGTCCGTTCACCGTAGCGCCGTACACCCATTCGCGTTCGCCCACGATGAATTGCGGTTCGCCCACCCTGAAACCCATCGCCCTAAGCTTGGCCATAGCCTCGCGCATCGAGCTGTTGTCTACGATGTCGGGCATGGTAATGGTGGGTGTGTTACCCGAGTTTACGATTACATAGACCACATGGCCCGTCTTAACGCAGTCGCCGGGCTGTGGCGATTGCTCCAAGATGCAATCCGCGGGCAGTGTCCGCACATAACCCGTATCGGTAACTTCGATAAGCAACCCCACGTTGGCCAGCATCTGTTTGGCATCGGCGAACGACTTATGTTTGATGTCGGGTATGGGTATGGCCTCGCCATGATGGGTGTAGATGTCGATACCGAACTTAGCGCCCACCACAAGTAGAACCACCACAGCCGCCATAGCCGCGAGATTTAACCAGATATACTTGCTTGTTAGTTTGCCGAAAAAATCTGATGACTTCATTTCTTATGCTATACTTAAAGGCAAAGGTAGTGCAAATAGCACAAAACACAAAGAAAAAGACAAAAAAAAGACGACTGCTACATCCTCATGCCACAGTCGCCCCACAAATTTAAGAGAGTTTTTTTATCAACGAGAGTCTGTTCTCGCTAATCATGAATAGATTGAAATATGATGTTCGCTGCCCTTTCGCAAGGGGCTTACACCGCCTCTTCCCTATCCTAATAAAATGAATTGATTTCACAGAAACGATGTGGAAGAGTTCGGCTACGCACTTCGTAACCGGCTGCAAAGTTAACCAAAAAATGTGAATTTTGCAAATAAAACCAGCCTTTTGCGCAAAATTTGAAGACACATAGGCCATTTAGCACTTGACATGCGCGCACCAAAATTCGCACGAAAGGGGCAAACGAAACGTGCACCAACACGTGTTTCGGCCATGTGTTGGTGAAGTTTGTACGCCCCTGTGTCACCAAGGGCACATCACAAGGGGCAGTGCGCAAAAGGCGGTTGCGCCTTGCACGTACGAAGTTCCGCGTTTAAAAGGCAGCTCGCAACAGCCGCCATGCAGGTAAAGCCGCACACACCAGCATCCGCATGGCGGTGAGCGCGCTTACATGGCAGGCATCCGAAAGTGGGGAGCTACAAGGTAGAAATCCGCAGATGGGCTGCCAATGCCGGCGCACTGGCTCCGCAAACAGCACATTGGCTCCACACAATAACGTGTCGATTTCGTATTAAAAGCAACGCCCATACGCCTGCCTTCGCCCAGTTTTTCTACCCCGTCCTGTGCGGCACACGGCCTTACGGCCCTGCTGTCCGCATGGCATCGTGTCTGTTTCCGTCGATTAGATTAATGGCTATTACTTAATGAAGCACAAATCCACCTACATCCGCGAAATAACATCTTGCATTCGCCGTGTCATCTCGTCTGGGTCGAAGGGCTCTTTAAAGGCAATAAAGATGGTGTCGTTTCCAGATATGGTGCCCAATATCTCTGCAATCCCGCCATTATCGATGTTGTAGGCGATAGAGCTGGCATAGCCCGGACGGGTTTTCATCACGCCCATGTTTCCCGAAAAGGCGATAGATTGAAAGCCCGAAACCTTCATCATCTCGCGTGCCATGCGCGGGGTGGGTATGCGCTTGTACATCGTTTCGTTAGGCAGCACGTAGGTGTATCTGCCATTAATGCTGGCGGCTTTGGCCACTTTCAGCTGCTTTAAGTCACGGCTGAGCGTAGCTTGCGTGATGTTGAAACCCTCTTGGGAAAGTGCTTTCAATAGGTCTTCTTGACAGCCTATCTCCTGACTGGAGATGAGCAGTTTCAACGTTTCGAGTCGGTTGTTTTTCTCTTTCATTTCTGCATCTAATTCAAGTTAAAAAAAGCGGTTACAAAACCAAGCGCGCAACAGCAACGCCTAACACGCGCCGTGTTAATAAAAATACCTTGTTCTGCAAAGGTATGTAATAAAACGACAACTTGCAAGAAAAACGTATTATTTTGTTGAAAATTCCGTTCATTTGCCCCATGTTCCTTATGTTCTTATGTCAAAAAACACCTGCGCTTACGGGAGTTAAGGAGTTAAGGAGTTAAGGAGTTAAGCCAAATGCTTTGTTGCAGAAGAGCTAACGAATAGAGGAGTTAAGGAGTTTGGGAGTTAAGGAGTTAAGCCAAATGCCTTGTTGCAGAAGGACTAACTAATAGAGGAGTTAAGGAGTTAAGGAGTTAGGGAGTTAAGCCAAATGCTTTGTTGCAGAAGGGCTAACTAATAGAGAAGTTAAGGAGTTAGGGAGTTAAGGAGTTAAGCTAAATGCTTTGTTGCAGAAGGGCTAACTAATAGAGAAGTTAAGGAGTTAGGGAGTTAAGGAGTTAAGGAGTTAAGCCAAATGCCCTGTTGCAGAAGGGCAAACTAATAGAGGAGTTAAGGAGTTAGGGAGTTAGGGAGTTAAGCCAAATGCCTTGTTGCAGAAGGACTAACTAATAGAGGAGTTAAGGAGTTAAGCCAAATGCTTTGTTGCAGAAGGGCTAACTAATTGAGGAGTTAAGGAGTTAGGGAGTTAAGCCAAATGCTTTGTGGCAGAAGAGCTGACTAATAGAGGAGTTAAGGAGTTAGGGAGTTAAACCAAATGCTTTATTGTAGAAGAGCTAACTATCTCGTCAACCTGTCAACTCGTCAACTTGTCAACTTACCGTTTCTCGTTAACTCGTCAACCCTTCATCCATGTAATCTTTTCGGCATAGATTTTAACGTTATAGCTAACATTTTTTCCACCAACAGCCCACCCGCCCGCAAATAATCGATTCTCGCGAAGGTTTGTTTGGGTGCAAAATGGGGTTAGGATGCGAATGCGGCAAAATGAATATTTATTACAAGTTACCGCCATTTGCACCTGTTTTGGGGCTATTTGCAGCAAAATACAGTGCAATATGCCGCTAAACGCAGTGCGTTTTGGTGCTAAATGCAATGCGTTTTGATGCTAAATGCAGGGCGTTTTGATGCAAAACGCAGGGTATTTTGGTGCTAAATGCAACGCAAAACGCTGCTAAATGCGAGATGAAAAGCATAAAAATACATTGTAATGGTATAAACATAACCGCTTAGAACCATTAAAAACATGGCTTAAAAGGGCAAAACTCCTATTAAAAAGCGGTATTTTGGGGGTTAAAAACTGTTTTTTGGCATCGGAAAAAACACGAGTCGAGAACCAAATAGAAAGGTAAAACGATACTAAATACCGACAAAATGCACGAAAAGGGACTAAAAACGAGATCCGCAAGTCGGCTTTCAGCGGCATTTTTACTGCCAAACAGCCATAATTTTCGCTAGAATGGGGCGACGGGCAACACGTGTTTTGTAAAATATAAGCACATAAATTAACAATCGTGGGCATTTGGAAAAGAGATGCCGAAACGGGCTTTTGCAAGACCCACTAAGCCACAACGGGCATGCCGGTTGGACAAAAAGGCGTGGGTGCATGGCACACGCCAACAGCGCATACCAGGCAAACCCTAATCCTCATTCGTGCCTTATTGCTGCTGTTCCTCGCTCTCCACAAGGTCTTTACGCACCAAAACGTACTTGGCTTGCTCGTGCCTTAACGCTATGGCCGACCCACGAACAATGTAAGCGATGGGGTTGCCCATGGGACTAGGCATGTCAATGCTCACCACACTACCTTTTACGAAACCTAAATCCAGCAGACGACGGCGAAGTGCTCCGCGGCAAGCTGGCGACAAGCCCACAATACGTGCCTCTTCGCCCGCTTGAAGATGGGTAAGCCTTTGTGCACGCACCTCGGGCAAGTTGTTTAGTTCGGCGGCTGTAACAGGTTGCATGTTAATGGCCTCGAGTGCCGTTATGGGTAACGAGAAATGTTCGCCCTCGTAGTCGAACATCATGGCCACGTTGTCTATCTGGGTGATGAAGATGAGCGAGTCTTTGGTCAATCCCTTCTCGGCTATGAGCGTAAACAGCTGCTTGTCGTCGTCTTCCACATGCGTAATGCGCCACCACGACTGCGCCTCGATGGGTTCGCCGCATGTGCCTTTGTCGGCAACGGCCAACGAAGGCGTGGGTATGGGGTCGCCATGAGGGTCGAAAAGCGGGTTGCCCAACAGCGATGCAATGCGCTCTTGCTCGTCGGGCGTGATGCGGTGCTCCATGCGATGCGCCCGTTCGTGCCACTCGGACGGTGCATAACCCGAGTGTTCGGCCAAGTATTGTTCGTAGATGCGGTGGGCGCGAATGAGCCGAAGGGCGTGCATGCAACCCTTTTCGGTAAGTGCGAGCGTGTCGTTGGCAGTTAGTTCGCCTGCCAAAACCAGCGCACCCACGATGTTGGCCATGCCTTCGCGGTTGGTGCCAAGGTCTTTTGCGGCCTCATCTACCTGCTGATGGGGCATTTCCTTACCGTGTTCGTAGATATATTTAAGGAAGTCTTCTTGCAATTCCTTTCCGTCCACATGTTTGTTGCGGGCCAGCAAACCTTTCGTTGCCGTCCACCAATGTTCCTTGTTGTTTATGGTTGCTGCCATGATATGGTTCTCCTTTTATTATTAGTTTACGAGTTGACGAGTTGACAAGTTAACAAGCTGGTTAGTTGACGAGTTGACAAGCTGACGAGATAGTTAGCCATTCTGCAACAAAGCATTTGGCTTAACTCCTTAACTCCTTAACTCCTTTAACTCCTTACTTCTTAACTCCTCCCCCTTACAACGGGTCTACATCGTAAAACACGTGCAGGGTGGCGTATTTTTTATCTTTCGCCATCTCGTTATGGGCGTATCGCAAGCATTGGCGCACTTGTTCGCCACTGAGCGATGGTTCTAGTTTTAACACCAACTTGCGGATGTGCAGCGTTTTTACACGCGCCACGGCAGGCTTATCGGGACCAAGAACGCGGTCGCCGAACAGTTGTCGCAGTCTGCTGCCCAGCTCTATCCCGGCTGTTTCGGCCACTTGCTCTTTGGCGTGTTTCAGGTAGACATACACCAATCGAAAGAACGGCGGGTACCTGAACAAACGACGTTCTTCCAACAAGTCTGTATAGAACGCTTGATAATCGTTGCGCACCACCTGACCAATTACGGGCAGTTCGGGCGACGTTGTTTGTAGCAACACCAAGCCCCGTTTACCCTTCCTCCCTGCCCTTCCACTCACCTGCGCCATCATCATAAACGCCTGTTCGTAGGCCCTGAAGTCGGGATAGTTAAGCATGGCATCGGCGTTTAAGATGCCCACCACGCTCACTTTGTCGAAATCAAGCCCCTTAGTAACCATCTGCGTACCGATAAGCACGTTGGTTTTGCCCTGCGAAAAGTCGTGTATAATACGTTCGTAAGCGTTTTTTGTGCGCGTGGTGTCAAGGTCCATGCGCGCTATTTTGGCCTCCGGAAACAGCTGCGCAAACTGGTCTTCAATCTTTTCCGTGCCATAACCGCGCCCCCGCAAGTCGGTTTCGCCGCAATTGGGGCATGTCGTTGGCACGGCGTAGGTAAAGCCGCAGTAGTGGCAGGTAAGCTGATTCATATTCTTGTGCAACGTTAGCGACACGTCGCAATTGTCGCATTTGGGCACCCAACCGCAGGTATGGCATTCTACCATTGGGGCAAAACCACGCCGGTTTTGAAACAGAATAACTTGCTCGCCACGTTCCAACGCGCCACGAACGGCAGACAGCAAGGCCGGCGAAAAAGGCCCGTTCATCAGCTTTCGGCGGCGAAGGTCCTTCACATCCACCACCTTTATCTCGGGCAGGGCGATGTCTTTGTATCGTGTGGTGAGTTCAACAAGGCCGTACTTGCCCGTTTGCGCATTGTAATAGGTTTCGGTCGAGGGCGTTGCCGTGCCCAAAAGCGTTTGCGCGCCATAGTAACTGGCCAGCACGATTGCCGCAGAACGGGCGTGATAACGCGGCGCAGGGTCTTGCTGTTTGAAACTTCCCTCGTGCTCTTCGTCGATGATGACCAGCCCAAGACGTTGAAAAGGCAAGAACACGGCACTCCTTGCGCCCAGTATAACCTCGTAGGGTTCGGCAGAAAGTTGCTTTTTCCATATCTCCACACGTTCGGCATCGCTGTATCGCGAGTGGTAAATGCCCAGGCGTTTACCAAACACACGTTTCAGGCGCGAGGTCATTTGCACGGTCAATGCTATTTCGGGCAGCAGGTAAAGCACTTGTTTCTTCTCTGCCAAGGCTTTGCTGATAAGGTGGATGTACACCTCGGTTTTACCGCTAGATGTTACGCCGTGCAACAGCACCACTCGCTTTTTGAGAAACTGAAACACGATGTTGTTATACGCCTCTTGCTGTGCCGCGCTCAGCGGTTTGGGCTTTTCGGAGGGTTCAGTGTCGCCGGTATTCAGTCGTCCCACCTCCTTATTATATATACGGAGTAGGCCACGGTCCACCAAAGCCTTAATGGTAGCGTTGCTAGCACCGCTTTCGTTCATCAGTTCCACGCGCGTTATCTCGGCCACGGGCTGTTGCGTTAGGTTGTTTTCTAAGGTGTCCCAATGGCTGAGATGCAGGAAACAGGTGAACGCTTTGAGCTGTTGGCGCGCGCTACGCAGCATGTCGAGGGCGATGTTCAGCGTTTTATCGGTTTGGAAATTGTCGGCCAACGCCACGTAAACTTCGGTTTTGGGCTGCCACCCGGCCTCGTCTTTAAGGCCCGCAGGCAAGGCCGCAGTGTACACATCGCCGATGGGCGCCATGTAATATTGGGCTATCCATTGCCAAAGGTCTAGCTGTTGGGGCAACAACATCGGTGCCGTGTCTACCACTTGCAGCACGGCTTTGGTGTCGAACGCAGGCTTTTCATCGTGCACGCTCACCGCCATAGCCGTGCAAGTTTTTGACGAACCGAACGGCACAAGCACGCGAACGCCCAGTTTCACCCTTGTAGCCAGCTCGTCAGTGATGGCATAGGTGAAGTAACCCTCTAAGGGGCGGGGCAATATAACGTCTACATAGCGCATGTGCAAGGCCGTTTTTCTTTGTTCTTTTCGTTGTTCTATGCGGTTGGCTTTTGTGTTAGGCAGGGTCTGTTTCGCCGCTTTTCGCAGAGAGATGCCCCGCTTTCGGCAGAAGAATACCGAGGCCTTGGGGCAGAGATTTCCGCCCCTTCGGGTTGATGTTTCCACCGCTTTTGGCTCAGAAATTCGTCCTTTTGGAAGGGCATTCCGCCCCTCTGGAAAGCAATTTCGCAAGCAAGCCCAAACCTAACGCAAAGTTACGATTATTTATTTAACGGACTAAACGGGCAGCAAAGTTTTTCACTTTTGTTGCGCACACAAGTTTTTTATCGCCCAATTTTGCGGTACGCACATCGTTTGCAGGATGTGAATTTATCGGCAAAGAATGCCTGCCGTTGAACATCTATTAACAAAACAAAGCGCCATTTGTTTAAAAAAAGCAGTATTTTTGCAAAAAATCCACAAGCTACGCCGACCGAAAAGGGCGAGATTATCTCTATTTTTTGAACATTCGCACCTGCCGTTCGGTCGCCCTATTGTCGTCAAACCCCTTTCTAATGAAGTGCTTTGTGGCAGAGGTATGCTTACTTATCCCATCAGTTTATGGAGGACACTTCTACCCTTTTGCGGCCATCTGCACGCATGGCCTTGCACGCCCGAAAGGCGTTTTTAATTCTATCGGCCCTCTTACTTTTGGCTGCCTGCGCGGGCAGACATCGTTGCTTTACGCCCCAAGAGCGGCGCAAGGCAGACAGCATCGTGGCTCAAGCGCAAGGCATTGAGGCCTTAGCCAAGCTGCAAGCGCAACTGGAAAAGGCCGGAAACAAGCTGGGCAGCGTGGTGGCCTTGCGCGAATGGGGTAAGGCTTTGCGCGACGAAAGCCGCTTTGAAGAGTCGTTACGCGTGCATAGTAAGGGCTTACAACAGGCCGAAGCCATGGGCGACACCATCGAATGGGTGCTCGCACTGAACTATATCGGCACCAACTATCGCCGACTGGGCGTGCTGGATGCCGCCCAAACCTACCACTATCAGGCACTGCGACTGACGGAAGAGAGCGGCGACACGTGTTGGCTGGCCAGAAAAAACTATGTGAAGTCGCTCAACGGACTGGGAAACATCTACATGACCCTGGGCAACTTCAAACGTGCCGACAGCGTTTTGCGCAAGGCTTTGGCAGGAGAACACCAGCTGGGGAGCGACGTTGGACAAGCCATCAACTGCGCCAACCTGGGTTCGGTGGCCAAACACTTGGGCAAAAAAGACAGCGCATGGGCCTACTTCCATCGGTCGATGGCGTTTAACCGGCGCGCCAACAACACGCTCGGCATTGCCCTTTGCCACACGGCTTTTGGCGAAATGTACCAAGAGGCCAAAGAATATGACAAGGCATACACAGAATATCAAACGGCATACGAGCAGTTACACGACTCGAAAGACGAGTGGCACGCCCTGCAACCGTTGCTTGCCCTGGTGAGCATCGACTACATAACGGGCAACACAAGCACGGCTTTCGAAAACCTACAACGCGCCAAGGCCATCGCCGAAAAGATAAAATCGAAGGAGCATCTGGCCGAAGTGTATTCGCACCTGTACCGCCTTTACGAACGACAAGGCAACTATCGCGCCGCATTGGCCAACCATGTGCTGGCCAGTGCCATGCAAGACAGCGTTATCGACATTGAGAAGGTGAACCGAATACAAAGCATCAGCCTCAACCTCGAACGCCAAATGCAGGGCGAAAAGGTGAACAAGGCGCGCCAAGAACTGGCATCCGAACGCACTGCCAAAACGAACATACTCTACGCAGGCACGCTGGTTATCGTTGTTTTGGGCCTGCTGATTGGCACTTTGATTTACATGGGCCTCATGCGAAAGCGCAATCACCTGCTGTTAAAGAAGATGAGCGCATTGCGCGAGAACTTCTTTACTAACATCACACACGAGTTTCGCACGCCGTTGACGGTTATTCTCGGCCTAAGTCGGGCCATATCGCAAGACAAGAACGTGCCGGCCGACGCGCGCGAGAAGACAAAAACCATCGAAAGGCAAGGAACAAGCCTGCTGACACTCATCAATCAGCTGCTCGACATATCGAAAATGAAGTCGGCTGTGGGTGAACCAGCATGGCGAAACGGCAACATCGTGGCGCAAATTGCCATGAACATTGAGAGCTACCGCGAATATGCACGCATGCGCGAAGTGGCATTTACGGCCGACCTTTGCGGCGAAGTGCAGATGGATTTCGTGCCCGACTATGTGAATAAGCTGATGAACAACCTGCTGTCTAACGCCTTTAAGTACACGCCACCACAAGGAACGGTGCGTGTAAAGGTGCGCACAGACGGACAAAAGCTGCTGATGGACGTGAGCGATACGGGCAAGGGAATACCTGCCGAGAGCCTTCCGCACATCTTCGAGGCCTTCTACCAAGCCGAAAACGATGGCGCGAAAATTGGCACGGGCGTGGGATTGGCCTTGGTCAAGCAGATTATCGATGCGATTGGCGGCACAATTACCGTTGAAAGTGCCGTGGGGCAAGGCTGCGTTTTCCACGTGAGCCTACCCATCAGACAAACAAAATCGGCAGCAGAGCCTGCCCAACCGCAGAGGGCCGACATGCCGAAACCCCTGCTGCCAACCGAAGGAGACGACCCCGCAGACACCGATATGGCCAACGACGATGCGCTACGCGTGCTGGTTATCGACGACAATGTGGACGTGGCTGCATTTATTGGCTCGCAACTGTCGGACAAATACGCCATCATTTACGCACACGACGGACACGACGGGCTGCACAAAGCCGAAGAAATGGTGCCCGATGTGATTGTTACCGACTTGATGATGCCGGGCATAGACGGGCTGGAAGTGTGCCGAAGGATTAGGGCTAACGATGTAACGAGCCACATCCCCATCATTGTTGTTACGGCAAAGATAACCGAAACCGACCGCGTGAAGGGTCTGGAAGCGGGTGCCGACGCCTATCTTGCCAAGCCTTTTAACCGAGACGAACTGCGCATGCGCGTTGAAAAACTGCTTGAACAACGCCGATTGCTACGAGATAAGTACGCCAAACTGGAAGAAACAGACAAGGAAGACGAGCAACCCCAAAGCGAATCCGACCGCAGATTTATCAACAAAGTTACCGATACGGTGTACATGTTGCTTAATGCCGGCGGCGAAATAGACGTGACGGCAGTGGCCGAAAAGATGGGCATGACGTACAGCCAGTTCTACCGTAAGCTATCGGCACTTACGGGATGCACGCCTATGGGCTACATCCTGCGCATCAAGATACGCAAGGCACGGCTGCTGATAGACAAAAATCCCAGCATGCCTTTCCGCGATGTGGCCGAGCGTTGCGGATTCAGCGACTACTCCAACTTTGTTCGCGCATTTAAAAACCTATGCGGCTTAACGCCCACGCAATACGTTAGGCAAAAGGAATAGTGCCCAATAAGCTGCTTTTTACCAATCAAACCTTTTGTTGCCGAACGGATGGGGCTTGAGAAACAAGCCCGATTGGTTCGGCAATTTCTTTTAAACCCTACAACAAAAAGCAATTTTTCGGCACATAAAACAAGCCACCCATATCGTCAATCCCTAAATTTTAACCATCCTTAAATACTGTAAACATGTCACTAAAAAACGCCCATTTCATCGGCGTTTGTAGACTGCATATTACTAAATATCACCTGTTGGTGCAGTTTGACGTTGCACAAAAAAAGCACAAATTTGCATGATTTTACTAGTAACAGTTTGCAAAAAACAGCCTAACTTTGCCATCAGATAAAACGAACAATCATGAAGGATGCTCGAGACACGCCACTACCGAGACGTCAAAGCAACAACAGACGACAATGTGACGAACGGGTGGAACTTCTCGAAGTCATTAAAGAGATGGTGGAAGCAGAGGTAGACAAACGTTTGAGAGCACTTCTTGATGGTTTTAAAAAGAAAAAAGAAACGGGAGACGAGCCTAGCGGGACCGCTCCTAACAAATAAAGAAACGGCCTGACAGACGAACATCGAACAGGCTGGCATCATGAGAATGAGAAATGTAGAACTGTAAATGTGACTCGCAAAACCTGGTGACACATGGGTCATTATGGGCAGAGTAACAAGAGACTTAACGGCAAAACGTTGTGAAACGATAAGGTTGATAAACTGGATTTGACTTTAAAGACGCAACAGGGTAAACGTTGTGAGACGTAAATCCCTTAGATAGGGAAAGTTCGCATCATAAGATGGGAGGGTCGCCAACGTGGTGGATTTGAATAGTATGTTTAGTTTTGTTTTTCTACCGGCGGCCTTCCTTTCCCTATTGAAACACAGTTGGCGGAGAGATGGGCGCAACCTGGTTTTTTAATATTTGATTAATTGGTTATTCGATCATCAATCTCTCAATAGTGCAAACCGAAATTAAATGGATGAATAGAGAGCACTGGCACTTGTCAATCCGCCAACTTACCTGTTTTGCAATGCGCAACGAAGAAAAGCAAACCCGGCAAAATGCAGGTACAAAACCGTAAAAACAACCTTCGACTAAAACGACGATTAACGACTTTACAGTGAAATGACGATACAAACGGCAAAGCCCCTAGGGCACAAACCGTTGAGAAGAGCAAGTTCAGGTGCGGGAAAGGTGACGTAGACACAAAAAGAAACGACATTATCTTATCGGATAATCTACAAACTAGCTAACCCAGAATACGAACCGAACCTTATCTAACCAGGTCGCCTCCGCAACCTTGTTCTTTCTTAAATGTATGCAAATCGAGAACATAAACTTAAAATACATCAAACGGACGAACGAATGAAAAGGAAACGAAAGCTATGCGGGCGAAACGCTTGTTGGGGCCATACCGAAAGCCACCAGTAAAGAAAACGCCCGAGAAAAACAGCGAAACCCACAGCATGGCCGCAGAAGGCATGCCCTTCGCTGCACCCCGACAATAAAGGAGAGAGACTATATATACAAACATCAGGCCTAACAGCAAAGCCCAAAGGGCAACAGCCAGGCAACTGGAAAGCAAAGGCGCGGCGGGTGCGCCTGCAAAAAATAAAAGAGAAAGAGAGTGGCAGTGACCCATAATAAAATGTTTTTTTCATACTTGTATGGTGCAAGGCGCGAGCCTAGTCCACACATTGAACCAACAATTTGGTGTTTAGGATAACAAAGACGCAAATAAACATAGTTGTGGCTAAAAGGTTTTCTAGATTATAGAAGTTAGCTTTAGTCAAGGTATAAAGTTAAATTGTTGGTTGGAGCCGGGTTTCCAGTGATGGAAGTTCGGCTCCTTTTGCGTGTGCGGTGGGCGGTGCAAGGGCAACAACAACTCTCAAATGAGGAACAAAGCAACATCCCTTTTGATGGCCTTTCGTGGCCAACACCGCAGCAAAAGGCTTGTCGTTCTGGGGCAAGTACGTTTCCTTGCCTGCTTGTAAGCCGGCCATTCGTACACTCATCAACTCGTTTACTCGCCTACTTGTTACCCCCTTCAACTTGCCTTCTCGCTTACCTTCCCACCCGTCAACTTTCCACCTCTGTAAATTTTTCAGCAAGAAATTTAACACTATAAGTGCCATTTTTATCCACCAATCGCCAACCTTGCCGCAAAAAATCGATTCTCGCGGAGGTTTGTTTAGGTGCAAAAGTAGGATGGTTATAAATGCAAGTGATATGAATACACATTGCATAAAACCGCAATTTGTACCAGCTTTTGGGCTGTTTTCAGCAAAATCAGGTGTAATTTGCCGCTAAATGCACTGCGTTTTGATGCAAAACGCAAGGTAAAATGCCGCAAAACGCACTGCGTTTTGGTGCTAAATGCAAGGTAAAATGGTGCTAAATGCAGTGCAAAATGAGGCAAAACGCAAGACAAAACGCATAAAAATTCACTGCCACAGCATAGACAAAACCTCTTAGAACCATGAAAGACATGGCCCAAAAGGGCAAAATGGCCATCAAAAAGTGGGGTTTTAGGCACTAAAAGGGCGTATTTGGGCGTAAAAAATAATGGGCTGGCAACCATTCTAGAAAGGCTAAATGGTGCAAAATGCAGGTTATTTTCTCAAAAACTGACAAGAAGAAAGACTTGAAAGACTAAGAAAAGTAGCCATTTACCTACTTTTTAACCGATATTCTCGCTAGAATGGAGCTAAAAACAGAGCGACATTGTAAAATAAAAATATCGGATTTAAGATTTTGAGTTCGTAAGTTCGTGAGTTGATGAGGTATTGAGTTTGTGAGTTGATGAGTTTTTGAGTATGTGAGTTGATGAGCTTGTAAGTTGATGAGCTTTTGAGCATGTGAGTTGATGAGCTTGTAAACTTGTCAACCCGTCAACTGGTTAACTTATCAACTCCTCAACTCCTCAACTTGTTAACTTGTTAACTGGTCAACTTGTGAAACTGGTCAACTGGTCAACTTGTTAACTTGTTAATTAGAAGCCAGCGAGTTGAATTACCCTGCACTTGCTATGCGAGAGGAGCGTTTGTCCTGTGTCGGCATCACAAAGACAACAGGCTCCTCTCAATTTACAGAAAGTTTATAAGTCACCACAACTTCGTTTAATATCGTCAATATGCCGCAGCGTATGCCGCATAATTTTCTTTGCCCAGCGCATTCCCTCGCCATGTTCCGAGTAAGCGATGTAGTCTAAGCCTAGCGCAACAAGGCCTTCGAACTGCACTAAGGCATCTTCGTTTCGGCCACAATACTTCAATGCCACGGCGTATGTGTACTTCACAAGTGGGTCGTTAGTTTCTTGTGCAAAGGCCTCTTCGGCATATTTAAGGCAATCGGCCTTGTTTTTTGCCTTGATGCAGTATTCAGACACCAAGGTTTTGTAGTAATACTCCCTGTGATACCGCTTGCAAACACCTTTAAGATAACGCACCAGCTTATCCCATTGCTTGGCATCTTCCAGTGCCTCCATCCTCCTTCCTATTCGATGGGCCTGTGGCCTGGTGGCATAACCTTCATCCGAATAATCCACATCCGAATTGAGATAGCTGTATTTCAGCTCTTTATAAAACAGCGTAGCTTCCTTCTTTGTGAAGTTGCTCCGTACGCCCTTTCCCCTATTTTTCAGGTGTTCTTCCATCAGGGCGAGTGCCTCTTTGTCTCTGAAAAGCGCGCGAAGGGAAAGGGCTTTGTAATATCGGGCATCGTTAACAAACGTCTTAATCCACATCGGGCGATACCCGCTTTCCTTCAAGTCGTGCTCGCTCATATTCAGGATGTTGTCCCATTCGGCAATCGCCTCTTCGTTTTTGTCCAACGCCCAAAGCACGCGGGCACGCGTATAAATAACGTAGGGGTCGGTTGGTTCAACTTTCTTTGCCCTATCCGCATATTGCAGTGCCTCTTCGTTTTTGCGATCATCCCACAAATCATTTGCCATCCGGGTGAGCAGATAGCCGTCTTCTGGTGCCTGCTCCACCATTTTCCGTAGCAAATTACTTGCTGCCCTATATTTCTTCTGCCTTATTAGTTGATTTAATTTGTCCATATCCACATTGTTTAGTTAGGGCTTTTAGTTGCTTATGTTTCTGTCTTCGCACAACAGGCGTGACTTTCGCCACTGCCTTTTGTGTGCGGTTAAGGGCTGGTAGACGGGCTTTTGGAGTGCATGGTACGTTCTTGATCGAAACCATTGGCGATGTCGGCCCAATCGTCTAACATGCTCCGCAGTTGCGTATTTTTGGGATGAGCCTTCACTTACTCTGCCAAAAACGCCCTTGCCCTTTCCTTTCCGTCGCGCAGGTATATGCCTTTCATCTTCGCGATGGCCACGTTCTCGTCGAACTTCTTGTTTAGCGCGCTGTCGCAAACGGCAAACAGCCTCGCGAAATAAAAGCGGGCCGAGTCTTTTTGCTGTTCTATCATACCTTTCGAGGCCATGAACAGCAGGCGGTCTGGATAGTCTTCCGGCAGACAAAGAAATGCTTTCTCGCCGTTATCCATAAACTCCTCGACACGTCCTAACCAACTGAAAACCAGGGCGCGACGATAATAGCAATGCCATTTGTTGGCGCGCGTGGTGTCGATGCGCAACAAACTGTCCGACAAAGACAATGCCCTCAACATCATTGCAGAGTCGTTGTGCAACACCCCTTGCGACACCAACTTGGCCAAACTGTCGCGAAGTTCGTGATAATCCGCCTTGTTTTCTTCGCCCTTACAGCCTATCGTCAAGGCGAAGAGGCTGCAAATGAACAACACAAATGCCTTCATACATCTTGCTTTTAATGGTTTTCTGCTGTTTCCTCCTTTTGCTTAATTTCCTCGATATATCGTTGCGTATGCCGCATAATTTTCTTTGCCCAGCGCATTCCCTCGCCATGTTCCGAGTAAGCGATGTAGTCTAAGCCTAGCGCAACAAGGCCTTCGAACTGCACTAAGGCATCTTCGTTTCGGCCACAATACTTCAATGCCACGGCGTATGTGTACTTCACAAGTGGGTCGTTAGTTTCTTGTGCAAAGGCCTCTTCGGCATATTTAAGGCAATCGGCCTTGTTTTTTGCCTTGATGCAGTATTCAGACACCAAGGTTTTGTAGTAATACTCCCTGTGATACCGCTTGCAAACACCTTTAAGATAACGCACCAGCTTATCCCATTGCTTGGCATCTTCCAGTTTGTTTAGCCTTTTAAAGATTTGCTTGTCTTGCTTGCTTGTGGAGAAACCCTCGGCTGTTTCGCTTACGGAAGGTCTGAAATCGCTGTATTTCAATCCTTTATAAAATAGTGTTGCCTCTTGCTTGGTGAAGTCGCTCGCGAGGCCTTTCGCCCTGTTCTTAAGGTGCTCTTCCATCAAAGGAAAAGCCTCTTTATCCCGAAAAAGCTTATGCAAACAGAGGGCATTGTAGTATCTAGCATCGTTGATAATGCTTTTTGCCCAATTCTTTCCATACCCTTTCTGTTCCACTTCCTGTTCACTCATGTTGAGAATTTGTTCCCATTCAGTTATGGATTGTTCGAATTTTTTCATTGACCAAAGGATCTTGGCGCGAATAGAAAGTGTAAGCGGTGCTGTTGGATCAACCGCTTTGGCCCTGTCTGCATAAAGTAATGCTTCCTCGTCTTTGTGCCTGTACCAGGAAACAAGTGCCAGCTGACTAAGCACATAGTCATCAGTAGGGTCATCATTCAAGCATTCCAGCAGCAAGCGTTCTGCTGCGGCATACTTCCTTTTGTCCATTAAAGTTAAGTATTCAGCCATATCCGTGGTGTTTAGTTAGCATTGTTAATACATTCTTTTTTTGAGCTTTTAGCTTCTTGATTGGCCGTTGTTTGTGGTCGATTGGCGAGCAACAATCTCCTTGTATGCCCACAGATGCAAATTTAGTGTTTTATTTTGTAAAAACATATTGCAGGCGTGAAGAATTTGGTATTTAAATTGTTCGCAATGCCCAAACAATCTTTTGCTTAGCTATTTTTCATCTCGGGCACACAATATATCTGCCCGTCACGCGTTATACACTACGTGTTGAAACGTTTAACCATCATTACGCTGTGGCTGGTTCTGGGCTTTGCGGAGGCCAGTGCCCAATACGATGCGACCTTTTCGCATTACTTCGACCTCGAACCCACGTTCAATCCTGCCGCCGTGGGCAAGCAGCCGAAGCTTAACATAACGGGTGCTTACGCCATGAGCATGGCGGGTTTTGAGAACAATCCGCGAACAATGGTGCTCGCGGCAGACATGCCTTTCGTGTTCGCAGGCATGAACCACGGCGCAGGCGTGCAGCTAATGAACGACCAAATAGGCGTTTTCAAACACCAACGCATAGCCCTGCAATATGCCTATAAGCTGAAACTGGGCAGCGCAACGTTGGGATTGGGACTGCAAGGAGCGTTGCTGTTGGAGAACATAGACGGCACACGACTAGACCCTGCCGATGCAAACGACCACGCCTTACCCACAAGCGAAGAGACGGGAAACGCTGTTGACCTAGGCGTTGGCCTCTATTACATGGCCAGAACATGGTATGTGGGACTATCGGCACAGCACCTTAATTCGCCAACCGTGGAACTAGGCGAACGCCACGAGCTGCACATCGCACCCACATATTATCTAACGAGCGGATGCAATATTTCGTTACGCAATCCGTTTGTTAAGATAAAGCCCTCGGCTTTGGTGCGTACAGACGGCACTGGCTATCGTGCAGACATCTCCACTCGCGTGGAATACACCAACGAGAAACGCTTGTTGTACGCAGGTGTGAGCTATGCGCCCACCATTTCGGTAACGGGCATGGTTGGCGGACGCTTTCACGGCATCGTGTTGGGGTACAGTTACGAGATGTACACCTCGGCCATTAAGCCGGGAAACGGCAGCCACGAGCTGTTCGTGGGCTATGAGCAGGAACTGAATTTCGTTAAAAAAGGAAAGAATAAACATAAAAGCGTAAGACTATTGTAGGGCGCACCCCAACGCAAAGGCCTTGGGCAACGGGCGGTTTGCCGCAGAACGGCATGCAGGAGAGTGCGGCTCGTGTTGATTGGATAAAACAGATGATGAAGAGAAAAAGGCAAATCGTGTTGGCGCTGTGCGCCTTTGGCCTGTCGCTGATGGTTTCAGGATGCTTCGGCGGCAAGGGATTGTCCGCCTCCGGACGTGGTGGTGAAGTGGTTGGCGTGGGTTCGAGCAAGAACTTCGCCGAGCCAACGCCCTACGGAATGACCCGTGTAGGGCGTGGATACCTCAAGATGGGCATCGAGAAAGGCGACAGTCTGTGGGGCAAGAACACGCCCGTTAAAGACATTTCGGTGGATGGATTCTGGATGGATGAAACCGAAGTGACCAACTCGAAGTACAAACAGTTTGTGAATTGGGTACGCGACAGCATCCTGCGCACACGCTTGGCCGACCCGGCTTACGGCGGCGACGAGACCTATATGATAACCGAAGACAAGGACGGAAACGCCATTCGGCCGCAGGTGAACTGGAAAAAGCCGCTACCACGCAAGCCTAACGAAGACGAACAGCGCGCCATCGAGAGCTTGTATGTAACCAATCCCGTTACGGGAGAGAAACTTCTCGACTACCGACAGCTGAATTATCGCTACGAGATTTACGACTACACAACGGCCGCCTTGCGCAAAAACCGCATCCTGCCACAAGAACGCAACCTCAATACCGACCTTACCGTCGACCCGAACGAAGAGGTGATGATATCGAAAGACACGGCGTACGTGGACGACAACGGGAATATCGTGAGCGAAACCATCAACAGGCAGCTTAGTGGGCCGTGGGATTTCCTCAACACGTATATAGTAAACGTATATCCCGATACAACGTGTTGGGTGAACGATTTTACCAACTCGGACAACGAAGTGTACTTGCGCAACTATTTCAGCAATCCTGCCTACAACGACTATCCCGTAGTGGGCGTAACGTGGGAGCAAGCCAACGCCTTCTGTGCATGGCGCACCGATTATCTGCTTAAAGGCCTGGGAGCCGTGGCTCGTTTCGTGCAACGCTACCGCTTACCCACAGAGGCCGAATGGGAATATGCGGCCCGCGGCAAAGGCGGAGCCGAGTTTCCTTGGGAAAATCCCAACGTAAAGAACGGACAAGGCTGTTTCTACGCCAACTTTAAACCCGACCGCGGCGACTATACGCAAGACGGAAACCTCATAACGAGTCGTGTTGGTGCCTATCCAAGCAACAGCAATGGCCTGTACGACATGGCCGGAAACGTGGCCGAATGGACCAGCACCATATACACCGAGGCCGGCGTTGACGCCATGAACGACCTAAACCCACAGCTGGATTACAAGGCTGCTAAGGAAGATCCCTACCGCTTAAAGAAGAAAAGCGTGAGGGGCGGGTCGTGGAAAGACCCCGAATCGTACATCCGCAGCGCATGGCGTAGCTGGGAATACCAAAACCAACCGCGCGCATACATCGGTTTTCGATGTGTTAGAAGCCTGGCAACAACGTCCACTGGCAAACCTCAAAAGCAAAAAAGCAAATGACATCGTACAGTAAATACAACCTCGTCTATCGTCTGCAAAAGTGGATGGATAGCGTTCCCGGACAAACTTTCCTCAACTACGCATACAGTTGGGGCGCATCTATCGTTATCCTTGGTACACTCTTCAAGCTTACACACTTGCCCGGTGCCAACCTCATGCTCTTCTTCGGCATGGGAACGGAGGTAGTGGTGTTCTTTCTTTCGGCCTTCGACCGGCCTTTCGACAAGACGGCCGACGGCATGGACTTGCCCTCGCATGTAACAAAAGAGCACTTAGAAGGCACGGACGTTAATGCCGAACAGCCCACAAAAATACGTGTGGCCGCGGTTCAACAACCGCCCGTTGTCGGTGTTCAACAGCAACAAGCAGCAGCCGTTAGGCAGCCCGTTGCCGGCGTTCAGCAGCCCACAGTGGTTGTTTCGGCCAACGCATCAACGCCCACAGGCGCGGTTTCTGCGGCTCATGCCCATGCCAACGCCCAAACGCCGCCTGCTGCAAACGCCGCTCAGGGTTCGCCATTGCTGGCCGACATCGAAGTGGTAGAGGCTACAAGCCGTTATATTGACGAGCTAAACAAACTTACCGAGACGTTGGAAAAGGTTAGTCAGCAAAGCGCGCGCCTCACAAGAGACAGCGAAGAGATGGAAAACCTTAACCGAACGCTCACAGGCATCACCAAGGTTTACGAGATGCAGCTCAAAGGAGCAAGTCAGCAAATCGGCACAATCGACCAGATTAACGACCAAAGCCGACGCATGGCGCAACAGATTGAGCAGCTAAACGCCATCTATGCCCGCATGATTGAGGCCATGACGGTGAACATGAAGATGCAAAACCCATAACAACGCGGCAGATGGCAATAAAGAAAAGGCCCATATCTCCACGCCAAAAGATGATTAACCTGCTTTATGTGGTACTCATGGCGATGCTGGCTCTCAATGTTTCTACCGAAGTGCTCGAAGGCTTTTCGGTGGTTGAGGATAGCCTAAAACGCACCATATCGGGTTCCACCAAGCAGAACGAGGCACTATACGACGTGTTCGCCAGCCAATTAAAGTCGAACCCGGAGAAAGTAAAGGCGTGGTTCGACAAAGCCGAAGGCGTAAAACGAGCCAGCGACTCGCTGTTCAATTTCGTTGAAAAGCTTAAGGTAGCAATCGTTCGCGAGGCCGATGGGAGCGATGCCGATGTACACGACATTGTGAACAAAGAAAACCTCGAAGCAGCAAGTCATGTGATGCTAGCTCCGATTGAAGGCAAGGGACGTAAGCTTTACGAGGGCATCAACGCCTACCGAAACTACATCTTAAAGATGGTTAACGACCCCACACAACGCGAAATAATCGCCCAAAACCTCTCTACCGAGATACCCAAAGGCAAGCGTTCGATGGGCAAGAACTGGCAAGAATACATGTTCGAGAGCATGCCCGTGTCGGCCGCAGTGACCCTTTTGTCGAAGTTACAGAGCGACATACGCTACGCCGAAGGCGAAGTGTTGCACACGCTAGTGGCCAACATCGACATGAAAGATATTAGGGTGAACAAGCTAGATGCGTTTGTGATACCCGAAAAGACCACGCTCTACCCCGGCGAAACGTTCTCGGCGAGCATCGTTATGGCGGCGGTAGACACCACACAGCAGCCCGACATATATATAAACGGTGCGCGTGTGAACCTTCGGGGCGGCAAATACTCGTTCGCCGCAGGCGGTGTAGGCCAACATTCGTTTGGCGGATACATCACCATGCGTAACGGTTCGGGCGATGTTCTGCGCCGAAACTTCCTGCAAAAGTACGAGGTTGTGGCCATGCCAACAGCCGCAACGGTGGCCGCCGACTTGATGAACGTGCTCTATGCGGGCTATACCAACCCCATGAGCGTTAGCGTTTCGGGCATCCCGCAGAACGCCATCAGCATGACCATGACGGGTGGTAAGCTCACCAACAAGGGCAACGGGCATTATGTGGCCGTGCCTTCGGCCGTTGGACACGACGTAACCTTCAACATAACAGCCAACGATAAGGGTAAGGTTCGTTCCTTGGGACAAGCCGTTTTCCATGTTCGTAAGCTGCCCGACCCTACTGCCTACATCGCCGTCGGCACCGACCGCTTTAAAGGAGGCGGCCTAAGCAAGGGCGCATTGATGGGTGCCGAGGGCATAAATGCCGCCATCGACGACGGCATTCTCGACATCCGTTTCCGCGTTTTGAGTTTCGAGACGGTGTTCTTCGACAACATGGGCAACGCTGTTCCCATGTCTTCGGCAGGCAGTCAGTTCTCCGAACGCCAGCGCGATGCCTTCCGTAAGCTGTCGCGTAGCAAGCGTTTCTACATCAGCAACGTGTCGGCCGTAGGTCCCGATGGCATAACGCGCAAGCTACCGCAGGCAATGGAGGTAATCGTAAAGTAACAATGCGAGGTGCAAAGGCCATAAAGCCACAACCCAATAAGGCAGCAAGCATAGGCCATTAGGCCACGATTGCACCCCAACATCCAACCCAATTCAACAACAGATGATAAGATTAGCATTCATACTTTTGATGTCGTGCGCCCTGCAAGTGGCTTTCGCACAACCTGCCGCACGCCGAAACAACCAGCACAACACCGCCACAGGCAACGCCGATAACGTGAGTCTGAGGGCGCGCATATCCTTTCCCACACAAAGCAAGATGGACGAGGACGTTGTTTGGAGGCGCGACATATACCGCGAACTGAACCTGACCGAAGATGCCAACGCAGGACTTTACTACCCCGTTGAGCCCATCGACGGCCGCATGAACCTCTTTACCTACCTCTTTAAGCTGGTGATGCGCGGACAAGTAAAGGCATACGAGTATCGGTTAGACGGCAACGAGAGCTTTGAAGACTCGGCTCGCGTAAAGCCATTGGCATTGCTAGACAACTATCACATCTTCTACGAGCGGGTTGATGGGCGCGTGCGCATCGACAACAGCGACATCCCTTCGCGCGAGGTTACGTCCTACTACATCAAGGAAAGTGCCTATTACGACCAGGCAACGGCCACTTTCCACACCAAGGTTCTGGCTCTTTGTCCCATCATGAAACGACAAGACGACTTCGGCGACGCCACATCCTACCCCTTGTTTTGGGTGAAATACGACGACCTTGCACCCTTTTTGGCCAAGCAAACGGTGATGACGAGCAACCTAAACAATGCCGCAACCATGAGCTTAGCCGACTATTTCACGATGAACAAATATCGCGGCAAGATATATAAAACCAACAACATGCTAGGCCTGACGTTGGCGCAATACTGCAAAACCGACTCGGCTATGGCACAAGAACAAAAACGTATCGAGGCGGAGATAGCCGCTTTCGAGAAAGGCATGTGGGGTGTGAAAGCACCACAACAAGCCGACAGTCTGGCACAAACCACGAAAAACAGTCGCGGAGTGAAAGCCCCCCGCGCCAACCGCCGTGCAACAGTGGCACCCGCACCCAAGAAAGAGAAGGCTGCACGCAGCAGTCAGGGCAGCGCATCGCCACGCATGTCGGTAAGAAGAGAGAGACACTAACCGTAATTTTCACGCGCATTTGGCGTGTAAACCCACGTTCGAAGTGCGCACTTTGTTTAATTTAAAACTATTATTGTATGAAAAAGATGATGAAGATGGCTGTGCTTGCCGCAGCATTGACCTTATCAGCAAATGCCAGTGCACAAACGAAGTTAGGTTTAAAAGGTGGTATCAACACCTCCGAAGTTTCGGTAAACGACGACGTTTGGAAAACCGACAACCGCTTAGGTTTCTTTATTGGCCCAACGGTTAAGTTCACGTTGCCCATCGTTGGCATGGGGATGGACATCTCCGCGCTATACGAAAAGCGCGAATCTAAGATGAAGAGCGAGGATGGCAAGCTCGGTTCTGTTGTCTCTCGCGAGCAGTTGGCCATTCCCATCAATGCACGTTACTCTTTCGGCTTGGGCGAAACAGCCAACATTTTCCTCTTTGCAGGGCCGCAGGTAGCATTCAACTTGGGTAAGAAAGACAAGGAAATCGTTCCCGAAGTGGCCGATTGGACACTCAAATCGTCTAACTTCAGCATCAACCTAGGTATTGGTTGCACCTTGGCAGACCATCTCCAAGCCACTTTAGGCTACAACATTGCCGTTGGAAAGACGGGTGAAGTGGAGATTTCAAAGGATGCTGTTGGTGACGCTGTTAAGAAATACGACGGCCGTAGCAACGCTTGGCAATTGGGCGTGACCTACTTCTTCTAAGCAGAAACCTCCTTTTGCTGGTTGTTCTCTACCGCAGAAACGTATTTGTCTTACACTTAGAGAAAGGCGGTAGAAGAGCAAATAAGACTTATCAACGCTGGTTTTCGGCCGTCATCATGCGGCCGAAAACTAGCGTTTTTTGTAAGATGAAATGGCTTTCAAGCCTTGTTTTCCGGTTAACAGCGTTACTTGTTAACAGGCAGTTTCACTACTTGTTAACAGCCAATTTCACTACTTGTCAACAGGTTATCTGACCTATTTATTAACTGAACAAAAGCGTTAAGCCGTGTTTGGCCTAACGTGTAGCTTGGGACAATGTTGAGATAGAAGGATTAATTGGTGCTGTCTGGCCAATTCAACCTGTTTAGCCAGACAGCCATCTCCATCAATTTATGTGCAGCGGCACATCTAATATTGTACAAAGCACTATCGTTCCGCCATTACCTCATAGCGAAAATCAAGTGCTAAAACAATCGGATTGTTAGCGCAATCAAGTTAGTTTGAGCTATGCCCAGAAACACAATACGCTACGTGCTGGGACATTGATTATGTTCCGCAGGCGCATTTTCCACATCCAGCAGCTTGGTTTTGCGCACAATAAAGCTGATGGCACAGACAACAAGAAATCCAATTGCACTCCATCCCCAAGCCGTAATGATGTTGTTGAACGTCCATTCGGGTACAGTAACAACCGCAGTAACACCCAATATAATGACGAAATTCAATAAAATAGCCTCTAACTCACCCCGCTTAGTAAAGGGTCTGTAAAAAAGAAAGGTCGTCACACACAACACTAGGCTTTCATATCCAAACGACTCTGCTTTGGGAATGTGGTTCAGATAATTGAAAACACCCGTACCCAAAACAAGTAATATGCCTAACGCCACAAAGATAATCTTACCGCTTTTCTTCATCCTTTCCATACATTTAGTTTGACTTCTGTTCTTTCACGCACCACAATCATTACCCAATGCAGTGCATAGCGCAAAGTTATGTAAAAAGAAACAAACAGCAAAACTTTACACAAATAATTAATTTCACTGCTTACCCAAAGACCAAAGAACTGACAAACAAGGAAAAACCGCCCACTTTTATACTCGTGAAACAAGCCAAATCATCAGCATACAAGCCACATGTAGATGGTGATGCGCAATATCAATAACACATTTCTCAATCCCAATCAAATTACAGACCTAAACGAATTATCTGCTACAAGAACGAAAAAAACACACTGCATTCAATCACCATAGCTAGGTAAAGCAACAAAACTGGGGAGCAAAGCTGCGCGCTAATTGCCATAAAAATGGTAACTTTGCAGATGGCTACAACTAAGGCAATGTCTATAACAATAGATAACGCCAAGCCAAAACTACAATAACGATTATGCCCAACAAACAAAATACATCTCCCTGTGACGCTTGCCCCAAGGCGGCGATGCACAGTTTGCAACGGCGCGGTGCGCAAGCGGGCGGCGAACGCTACGTTGTGGCATTGGCCGGAAACCCTAATACGGGTAAAAGTACGGTGTTTAATGCCCTTACAGGACTGAAACAACATACCGGAAACTGGCCTGGAAAAACCGTGGGAAAGGCCGAAGGCTACTTCGCTTACCAAGGCGAAGGCTACCGCATTGTTGACCTTCCCGGAACTTACTCGCTCTCGTCTACTTCGGAAGACGAGGAAATAGCACGCGACTTCATCCTCTTCGGACAGCCCGACGTTACGGTGATGGTGGCCGATGCCACCCGACTGGAGCGCAACATGAACCTTATCTTGCAGGTGTTGCAGATTACCGACAAGGCCGTGCTGTGCGTTAACCTGCTGGATGAGGCCAAACGAAACAAGATAGACATCAACCTTAACGCCCTTTCGCGCCGTTTGGGCATCCCCGTTGTGGGGGCCTCGGCCCGTTCGGGGCAAGGTATCGACCAGCTTTTAGAGCGTATGCGCCAAGTGGCAGAGGGCGAATACAAGTGCCGCCCCCACCGCTCTACCAACCTTCCGCCACATGCCGCGCAGCATGTCAAGGAGTTGGCGCGCAAAATAGCCGAGACACACCCCGACATTTCCAACGCCGAGTGGATTGCTTTCAGGCTAATCGAGGGCGACACAAGCGTGAAAGAGCGTTTCGGAAACCCCGAACTGAACGCCCTTGCCGAAAAATTGCTGCTCGAAATTGGCAGTAACTTCCACGACCTGTGGGTGGAAGACATCTACACACAGGCGGGACAGATTTGCAGCGAGGTGGTTACGCAGGGCAACCAACGCGGACGGCTGCCGCTAGACGTTAAACTCGACCGCATACTTACCCACCGCATCTGGGGTTTCCCCATCATGTTGGCCTTGCTGTGCGGCGTGTTTTGGCTCACCATCATCGGCTCTAACTATCCCTCCGACTGGCTCAACCAGTTGTTGGTGGGCATCATTCACCCTGCCCTACACGATGCTTTCGTGTCCATTCACGCCCCTTGGTGGCTCACGGGTTTGCTTGTAGATGGCGTTTACCTTGCCACGGCATGGGTGGTATCGGTGATGTTGCCGCCTATGGCCATCTTCTTCCCCCTCTTCACCTTGCTCGAAGATTTCGGCTATCTGCCTCGCGTGGCCTTCAACCTCGACGAATTGTTTCGCCATTCGGGCGCGCACGGCAAGCAGGCCCTAACCATGAGCATGGGTTTTGGCTGCAATGCGGCAGGCGTAGTGTCTACACGCATCATCGACAGCCAACGCGAACGGCTCATTGCCATCATCACCAACAACTTTTCGCTATGCAATGGCCGCTGGCCCACACAGATATTGTTGGCCACGCTGTTTATCGGCGCAGCCGTTCCTGCACGATATAGCAGCATGGTTTCGCTGGTAGCGGTGATGACGGTGGTGCTTATGGGCGTTGGTTTCATGTTCGGCAGTTCGTGGCTGCTGTCGCGAACCATCCTTCGCGGCGAGGTTTCCACCTTCCATCTCGAACTTCCGCCCTATCGTCCGCCCCAGTTTTGGCAAACGCTTTACACCTCTATCATCGACCGCACACTGATTGTGCTGTGGCGTGCCCTTGTGTTTGCCGCCCCGGCAGGCGCATTGATATGGCTTTGCTGCAACATCCACGTGGCCGATGCCACCATTGCCCAGCACCTTATATCGCTACTCGACAAGCCCGGATGGCTGATGGGGCTGAACGGCGTGATACTTCTTGCCTACGTGTTGGCCATTCCCGCCAACGAGATTGTTATACCAACGGTAATGATGCTGACGATGCTTGTGTTGGGACAAAGCGACATGGGCGCAGCTGGCGTGCTGATGGAAGGCACCGAACAACAAACCAAACAAATACTGCTGTTGGGCGGATGGAACATGCTGACGGCCGTTTGCCTGATGGTTTTCTGCCTATTGCATCACCCTTGTTCCACCACTATCTACACCATTTATAAGGAAACGAAGAGTGCCAAATGGACCATCGTGGCCACTTTGCTGCCCTTAGCCCTCGGTATTGTAATGACTACGCTCATCGCAACCGTGTGGCGAATGGTATGTTCTTGAGTCTATGAGGTGGTAAGTTTTTGAGTTTATAAGTTGGTGAGTATTTGAGTTTATGAGATAGTAAGCCTTTGAGTTCTCAACTCCGCGTTAAGAAATATAACGCAAATAAGTCTAGATAAAAGGCTTGAAAACCAAGAAACTCGCACACTCAAATACTCACCACCTTATAAACTTACAAACTCACAAACTCAAACAACAACTCACAAACTCATCAACTCAAATACTCACCGCCTCAAATAGCAACTCAGAAACTTATAAACTCAAAAACTCACCACCTCAAAAACATGTCATCCAACTTCACAACAAAGGCTAAGACGTTTTTTGCCAAACCCTTCTTTCACGACCGCCGCACTATTATTTGGTTGTGGATTGCGTTATCGGTTATTGCCGCCGTGTTGAAATACAATCGCACCGACAACAATTTCCGCATCTTCCGCGGTGTGTTTTGGCATACGCTGCAAGGAACATCACTCTACGCAGAATATCCGCTAGAATACTACGATGTAAACCACTACGGTCCATTCTTTTCGCTCGTAATAGCACCTTTCGCGCTGATGCCCATACCCCTAGGGCTTGTGTTTTGGTGCATCGCCCTCTCGCTAACCCTCTATTTCGCCATAACGCGGAGCACGTTTAGCAGTTGGCAGCAGATGTTCGTGCTTTGGTTCTGTTCCGAAACACTGCTCACGTCGCTCTTCATGCAGCAGTTCAACATCGCCATTGCAGCCATCATCATCGCCAGTTACGCCTTAATAGAGAAAGAACGCGACTTTTGGGCGGCCTGCCTCATCGTGCTTGGCACCTTCGTTAAACTCTATGGCATCGTTGGTTTGGCGTTTTTCTTCTTCTCGCGACATAAGGGTAAGTTCGTGTTATCGTTGCTGTTCTGGGGTGTTGTGTTGTTCGTATCACCGATGATTATCAGTAGTCCGGGCTATGTGGTGAGCCAATACCACGAGTGGTTTGTGAATTTGGTTGAGAAAAACGGCGAAAATCTAGCATCCGAGGCACAAAACATCTCGGCATTGGGTATGGTTAGGCGCGTTTTGGGCAACCCTCAATACTCCGACCTTTGGTTACTTGCCCCTGCCCTTGTGCTTTTCGCCCTTCCCTACCTTCGTTTTAAGCAATGGCGCAACGAGGGTTTCCGCATGACTTTGCTTGCCTCGGTGTTGCTTTTCACGGTGCTTTTCAGTACGGGGAGCGAGTCTAGTTCGTACATCATTGCCCTTAGCGGCGTGTGCGTATGGTATTTTGCTGCCCCTTGGCAGCGTGGTAAGGCCGACATTTGGCTACTTGTCTTCGTTTTCTTGCTATCAAGCATGGGGTCGTCCGACCTTTATCCGCGCGCCATCAAGCGCGAATACATCCAAGCCTACTCGCTCAAAGCCCTGCCTTGCCTTATCGTTTGGTTGAAACTTTGCTGGGAAATGATGGTGAAGAGTTATCAGCCTCACCCACAAACGCTCTCCAAAGAGCAAGATGCGTAAAGGTACTACAAACAAGAAACCGATTAGAATTTCTAAATGTCGCATGATACTTAGAAATTCTTTTTTAATTGTCCAGCCCGTGAAAGGTAAAGAAACAAGAAAATGCCAACTCTCAACGCAAGACTTGTGCGCCAAGAAGTGGCATTTGTCGGTGTTGTACATCTGCTATACAGGAAAGAGGTTAGCCTGCTCCTGATGTTCTCTTGTCTTTATTCATTTCCATATCGCCCACAACATAGACAGGACGCCTCTTGATTTCATTAAAGACTTTGCCTAAATAAACGCCGATAATACCAAGAGATAACAATTGGATGCCACCTAAAAAAAGGATAACAGTTATGAGCGTTGGGTATCCTTGCACAGGATCGCCATATAACCAGGTGTGGATCAGCGTATAGATCATAAAGAAGAAGGCAATCAATGAGAAGAACATACCTAGATACATCGACCATTTGAGAGGAGACACGGTAAAGGAAGTAATCCCCTCTACGGCCAGAGAAATCAATGCTCTAACACTCATGTGACTCGCGCCGGCCATACGATCCTGCGTTGTGAACGTAACACCTATTTTCTTGAAGCCTATCCAAGCATACATCCCTTTGGTGTAACGCTCCGTTTCGCGCAGCTTACAGAGTTCGTCAATACACTTACGATCCAACAAACGAAAATCGCCAACATTCTGCAAGATGTCATATCGTGCAGATTTCTGAAGGACATTATAAAACATAAGGCTGAACTTTTTTCTCAACCAAGATTCCTTACCCCTTGCAAGGCGTTTGCCGTAGACATCCTCATAACCCTCTTCCCACTTCTCTAACATTTGCGGGATAACATGTGGAGGATGCTGCAAATCAGCATCCAAAATGACCACACAGTCACCTGTAACATGGTCGAACCCTGCAAGCATTGCATTCTCCTTACCGAAATTCCGTGACAAATCAATGTAACAAATGCGTTGGTCCTTTGCACGCAGTTCCTTGATAATACGAAGTGTATCATCCGTGCTACCATCATTTACCATAAGAACCTCCCACGTATATAGGTTGTGAGAATCCATCAACTCCTTTAATGCCTGATAAAGTGATGGTAGGCTAGCAGCCTCATTATAGCATGGTATGAGTAAACTTACTGTTTTCATTTTCTCTAAATGTAAAAAATCTCTGCCCCAAGAAATTAATAATTACAAACAAACCAGTACCCAACAACATTGCAATGTTCTCTAATGTTGGTTTATCAAATGACAACGATAGTCCTGCCAAGACATATCGTACCATAGGACGAGCCAATCCAAAGGCAATGAAATAACAAACAGCAATATTAATTATAAAGCGGACCAGCGACCATAATATTCCTCCTTTATATTGGAATGTGAATCGTTTATTGAGGATATAACTAACAATGCTTGCCAACGAATAGTCAAGTGCTGATGACAACCAATACCCTAAGTGAAAAACATTGTAGCATACAAGCATAATGGTAGTTCCTATAATCGTATTAAGCACACCAATCAAAAGAAACTTAAGAAAGGGCTTGCCTAACTGATGTAAATGACTTGTGAGAGATTCCAACACTATAATTAGTCTTTCTATAAATTGAAATTGTAAGTGCAAATTTACGATAAGTTTCTGTAAAACCACACTTCACAACTTGAAAATATTATCTTACACTTACAGAAGATATTATAAAAAGCGACGTTATAGACATTTGGCAGACAGGTCATTGCGGCCCTCTTTTTGTATTTATGAATACATCTATAAACTTCTTTTGTTACCTCATTCAATTCATGACCATCATGCAGTGTTCTTTTAAGCTGCAAGTTAATACTTTCCAACAGATTTGTTGTATTGGAAATTAGCAGTTTTGGAAGTTCTTCACTCGTATAGATCCGTACGCCATTTCGAGATAAAGATTGGCTTAGAATGGTTCTAATAGCCTACTCTTTTCAATCCGCAAGAGCAGAGCCTCGAGCTTATTCTCAAATATTGTTGCCCGGTAAAACTTAAATCGTACAACAAATCATTGCGCGATGGCCTTTAAAATATTGCTGTACGCTAAAAAAGTGATTGCGACAAACAGAAAGGGGGCTTACGTTTCATGAGGTGAAACTAATTTCCCTATTCATTGGCAATCTAAACACCATATTTGCGGTTCATAAACTTTTACCTGAGTACAATAATATAATATAAGTTATATGGGGCACACCGAAAACGAGATGCTACCATCGTTTACAAACACGATCATGCTCTGGGCCGACACGTCGCCCAAGCTAACCAGCGTATCGAGCAGCTGTGTTAGGCGCGTCACCGAGGAATCTAGCACCGCCTCTTCGTTGTAACAAGGCGAAACAATAGCCAATCGCGTCATCTCTTCTCCCCCTTCTTTCGTTCAACAAACTGGGTATAGGTTATAAACTCTGCATTGCGCCGTTTCATCATCTTTACCAAACGGTCTAGTCGGTTAACCATTGCTTGTCCGCTATGGTTACGTATAATGAAGGGCATCTTGTATTCGGGATGCTCTTTGAGGTCGTAAAACTCCCACGGATGGAAGTAGGTTACGAAGTAGCCATCGTGTCGCAACACGCGCCTAACCATAGCGTTGTACAGCCATTGGGGCAGGTTGTGCAACGACAACCAAAACAAAGGAAAACGCAGAAGGGGCGTAACCGAGGCTGGAATTTGCATTACCTCGCCCTTCATAAACCAACGGCGGGGCGTGGTGAGGTGCATATAACGGCCAGGAACAAAGGCGGGATTGAGCGAAGAGTTGTACAGATAGCCTGCCTCGGCCAGTGCATCGTCGCTCACGGGGAACATTCGGGGCTGCCGATAGCCGCGCATGGGCACGCCCGCCACACGTTCGAGTATGTTTTTAGACCGCCATACGTCTTCGGGAACAGGTTTCCAATGGTCCACTCCGTGGCAAGCCACCTCGTGCCCCTCGTCCATGATGCGGCGAATAAGGCGCGGTGCCTGCTCGGCAAAGTTGCCCGTGCAGAAGAAAGTGGCGCGAACGCCGTTAGATTTCAGACAATCGAGAATGCGCGTTGTGCCTTCTACCGACACGCGCATGCCCTCTTCCAAGCTGATGTCTACGCCATGCTCGCGCGGGACATCAAACTCTTCGGTGTCGAAACTTAGCAATATCAGCTCTTTTTCTTTTGTTTGCATGGTGCAAAGTTACGAAAATAATCGGTAACATGCGTGATTTTCAAGCCAAATCGGGCGTTAGTGTCTGTACTGGTTTCGTGTTTTGTGGAGCATATTGCCCTACTTGTTATTGAAGGCTTAGTGGGTTACGTTTAGAGAATAAGACAGGCAATGTGCCGACAAGCAAACGAAAAAACACCAGAGAAGAGTTGCCATAACGTTGGAAGTTCAATGCCATCGCTTGCGGCCATGCTGCGCATATAGGAATAAGTCCAGACAAAAGATAGCGCCACAAACAATAGCCAAGCAACCACTACGAGAAAAATAAGCCAAGGGCGACTGAGCCGCGAAAGTTTTCTAAACATAAGCAGTGAGGTGGAAGGTGGAGTAAAGGGAAGGTTAAGACGGTGGCAAGCGGGCTGCATAATGATTGGGGGCAATGGGCTAGGCAACTAAGTGAACCATTGTTACACGAAGACTCCCCAGTTCTCTGTGCATTTACCAGGCCGTTTTAACATCGTAGGGGCATCATAGGGCAAAGCTCTGTTACGCCACCCACCAAGCAAAGCAAAGGGGGATGTGTTGGGCTTTTACCCAGCACATCCCCCTTTTCAATATCATTAATATTCGTCTTCGTTGAAGAGAAAGTCCTCCTTTGTAGGGTAATCGGGCCAAATATCTTCGATACTCTCGTAGACATCGCCTTCGTCTTCTATCTCTTGCAAGTTCTCCAACACCTCCAAAGGTGCACCCGAACGCATAGCATAGTCTATGAGTTCTTCCTTGGTTGCAGGCCAAGGCGCATCTTCTAATTTAGATGCCAATTCCAATGTCCAATACATATCTTAATAGTTTTTCTTGTTAATGTTTTCGGTTTAGGCTGCAAAAATAACACTTTTATTGTTATTTGCAAGTGTTTTGCCAAGTTTTTTCCGACAAATCGGCATTATGGTTGATAAAACGTGCCAAAACGAATAGGTAATCGGAGAGCCGATTAAGGTATTGTAAGGCGGAGAAAGACACGTTCGCCCCGTGCGACAGGGTAACAACGCGCCGCTCGGCCCGTCTGCAAATGGTGCGACAGACATGCGCCCAGGCTGCCGCAGGCGTTCCGCCTGGTAAGATAAAGTGGGTTTGGGGCGGCAGTTTGGCTTGCATTTGGTCGATTTCCGTTTCTAATTGCACTGCGCGAGACGGGTCGAGGCAAGGCACAGCCGTTTCGTTGCCTGGCTCGATGTCGGTGGCGAGGTGGCAACCGATGTTGAAAAGTGCTTGTTGAACACTTTCGAGCAAGGGCACATGCGAGCCTTGGGGCAACAGCGCAAGCAGATAACCTAGGGCAGAATTAAGCTCATCAATGGTGCCGTAGGCCTCAATGCGAGCGTGCGACTTGTCTATGCGGGCACCGCCCACAATACTTGTGGTACCCTTGTCGCCTGTTTTGGTGTAAACTTTCATACTTAAAGAGAGGGGTTGTTAGGTTAAAAGTTGATAACATAGTGCTGCTTGGGGCGTACGGTATCGAAGAACACCAGCCCACAATAATGCAGATCGAAGGTTACGCCCGTACGCAAGTCGTGGCGCAGCTTTTGCCATAACTGCCGAGCATGATGCGAATAGCCGATGCCTTCTACAACAAGTATAGACTTCTGATTGAGCATCGGCAGCACCCGCTCGTAGGTTTCCTCGGCACGTAAAGGGTCGAGCAGATGCACAACAAGGGGATGTTCGGGCGAAATGCCTACGTGTAGTTCCGCCTCTTTAAGGCCGACAACCGCTGTACCCTTGCATCCGGCCTGCACATAAGGGGCAAGCCAATGCGGCATGGAGCCACAACAAAGCCACTGATAGGCCTGCGCGAAGTTGGCCAGACGAAAATAAAACTCGCCCAACTTGCGCTCTCGTTTGCCCAATTGTGGAAAGCTATCGGCTAAGTCGGCGTAGGCATAATAGGGATAATGCTCGTTAACCACGTAGCGCACGAACGAGTAGGCCGACGGCGACTGAATGCCGAAACCACGGCAACAGGTAAGTCGGGTAATCCAAATCCAAAGTCGTTCGAGATAATACATGTTTCGTGAGGCATTATATAATGTGTATTGCAAAGTTAAGCATTTTAAACCGAAAGAAACCCAACGAGAAAACCTAAAACTATTTAAAAATGTATGTCCGTTAGAAAAAAACAAGGCGAATTTGTAACAACCTATCGTTCTTTTCGCTATTTTTGCAAAAAGAGCAATCAGTATAACCTTTCACGAATACACGCGGATTGGTAAACTAATGAGCTAATGAACGAATAAACTTAATATCGTATGGACAAGACAAAAATCATTATCACCTCCATTATCGGAGTAGTGATTGTTATCGGAGCTTGGCTAATAGCCGCAGGTTTCAAGAATTTTAGAGAGGGAGAACCCAACATCAACGTTACCGGTATGGCCGAAAAACAAATTACGAGCGACCTTATCGTCTGGAAAATCTCGGTTAACGCCGAGGGTTCTACACGTAGTTCGGCCTTTACCGAGTTTGAAAAGGCGGCTCGCGTGATGCGCCAATACCTACAAACGCACGGCATTCCCGAAAAGGAAATAACAATGAGCAGCGTGGACATCAGCAAACGTACGAAAGACTTTTGGGACGAAGACAGCCGTAAATACGTAACGCTTGAAAATGGTTTCGCCGTTTCGCAGACTTTCACGGTTAGTTCGAACGACCTCAAACGCGTAGAAAGTGTATACCAACGCATTTCCGAGCTGTACAATCGCGGAATGGATTTCAGTAGCGAGAAACCGCTCTACTACTACACGAAACTGAACGACTTGAAGATGGAGATGCTTAACCAAGCATCGGCCAACGCATACGAACGCGCTCAAACCATCGCGAAGGGCAGCGACTCGAAGGTTGGCGCAATTGTGTCTTCATCAATGGGTGTGTTCCAAATTGTAGGTCTTAACAGCGAGGAGGAATACAGCTGGGGCGGAACGTTCAACACAAGCAGCAAAGAAAAGGTGGCTAGCATCACGGTGAGAACGACGTATAAGGTGAAGTAAAAAGAGAAATAAGGAACAAAAGACATCGCAACCTTGCGGTGTCTTTTGTTCTATGCCATTAAAAAGGAACGTACCTAAGTCTTGCCACCGAACGTGGAGACGTAGTGCATGCCGGCGTAAACTAAAACATTATGTGGTTCTTTCTAAGAAAAAGCATTAATAAGAAAGATACATTTGTCACCTTAAATGGTTCATACGACAAATTATCAAGGTATTTCTTTTCAGATATTGAAGATGAGAAATATATTGTCAACGTTAAGTTCAGTGGAGTTGCCCAAAAGGGATTTACGCACCAATTGCTTGCTCAAGCAGACTATTTGGAAAACAGTCGGTTTGGCGGTATTCCGCTGTTCTCGCAAAGGTTTATGGAGAGAACGAAACAATATCTTTCCGGCAAAATTGATTTCCATCCATGCCAAATACTCCTTAATGATGTCACTTACGTCTTCTACCTGGGCAGAATAAAATGTATAAAGCCAATCATTGATTATGAAAAATCAGGCTATAGAATATTGACAGATGGGAGTAGAATCCTAAGTGAACCGAAAGTAATCAAAGACTCCATAGACGAGGAAATGCTGATTGTGCGAGATGCCATATACAAATCTACCTTTGCAGTGAGTGAGTTGTTCAAGCAAATGGTTGAGAAAGAAAAATTAAAAGTTGGATTTGATAATACATCAAGCACATTTTGGTAATGGTGCAGATTCAATTCTGATAGTAGATATCCCATCATCAAATTAGTATTATACGCAAGCTCTTGGAATATTACGTAGGAACATGAATCCTTTGGCATCCAATTTATTGGTGGAAATACAATAACAGAATCACAATAATTCTTTTTATTCCAATATCTGTTCTAGCACCTGTTCTTGGCTTTCACAAAGCTAAACTCACGCAGTCACCAACTTACAAACTCAGTAACTCATGAACTTACCAAATGCCCAATTCGTCTATCCTCAATATCATTGAAGGCTCACGGGTTCTCCGTGAGCCTTTAATTGCATTGAGCAAGATGAAGATTTAGAACAATGCGTTACAAATA
>ERZ772918.30-NODE-30-length-116507-cov-261.023_pt1 | contig 116507 bp, 83 predicted proteins | sample MGYA00512118_ERZ772918 | MGnify/ENA primary metagenome ERZ772918 (study PRJEB29015, sample SAMEA2737939) | human oral metagenome | biome: human oral; feature: human-associated habitat; material: dental | place: China | collected 2135 ... | reverse complement strand
CCCGAACCCGCGGCATGACACCCGAACCCGCGTACAGGCGGGCAGGGCGGAGCGCGACGTGGGCGTCGCTGGCGACGCTGCGCCGTCGGGCAGCGCCTGATGTTCGCCGCGGGGCCCGCGATCTCGCGACCGCGGCCGAAACGACGGCCGCGCCCTGCGCTCGAGGGGGCGCAGGGCGCGGCCGGTCAGCGCGAAGCCTGGCGGCTCAGGCCCACTCGGGCTGGAACAGCTCCGGCCGCGAGGGCATGAGCAGCAGGATGAGCAGGATGATCCCACCGATCCAGGGAACAAGGCAGATGAAGCACCATCCACCGGACTTGCCAGTGTCGTGGAGACGACGGACCATGACGGCGATGGTGGGGACCATGACGGCGAGGATGTAGATAAGCCCAATCGTCACGTAGATCACTGTGACGGTGATGGTCCACGTCTCCGCACTGCTCCCCGCGCCGTCTCGTGCGGGAATCGCGCCGGCGGTCATCGCGATGCCGCCCACGATGATGCACCCGAGGCCGATGAGGATGTTCATCAGCCAGGCCCACATCACCTCGGAGACCGAGGCGGCGCCGCCGAACTGCGCGTAGCGGCGGAAGAAGCGGCGCACGGACTGGCCGAACGACGCCCCGGGCAGGGCGGCGAGCTCAGGGGGGAGCATGACGAGTTGGACAGCGCCGTAGCCGCGAGAGGCCATGGCGTAGCCGGGGGCGCCTTGCGGGTAGCTGGGCTGGAAGGAGGGGTCCTGAGGAGGCTGGCTGTTCCCGTAGGGGACGGAGACGATAACTCCTGTGGGTGGAGGGCAACGATCGCTGGCCTGCGCTGACATGCGGATCATCGCGAGGATCGGCGAACATCGTAACGGACTTGTATCGTCCTGCCGTGTCTCCGATCCGAGCGGTGATGAGCAGCCGTCCCCATGCCGTCGTCCGCGCCCGCGCGGCCGTCTGCCTCACCTTCTTCTGCAACGGGTTGGCGTTCTCCAACCTCGTGCCCCGCTACCCCGAGATCGTCGAGCGGCTCGCCATCACCAAGGCCGCCTTCGGCCAGGCGATCATGGCCGGGTCGATCGGCGCGCTCATCGCCGGGCTCGCCGCCTCCGCCCTCATCACCCGGTGGACCTCCGCGCGCGTGGCCACCCTCGGCATGGCGCTGGCGGGCCTGGCCTACCTCGGCGCGGGCACCGCGGGCAACTGGCTCGTGCTCGCCGCCTGCCTCGCGCTCGGCGGGGGACTGGATGCCATCATCGACGTCGCCCAGAACGCGCACGGGCTGAGGGTCGAGAGGCGCTGGGGATCCTCGATCATCACCTCCTTCCACGCCGCGTGGTCGCTGGGCGCCGTCTGCGGCGCGCTCATGGGCCAGCGGATGGCGGCCTCAGGGGTGCCGATCGCCTGGCACCTGGGCGGTGTCGTCCTCATCCTCACCGCTCTGTCGCTGGCGGCGCTGCGCTGGATGATCCCCGGGCCCGACGCCGACGACCGCCTTGACGAGGCGGTGGAGCCCTCCGCCTCGCCGACGGCGCCGCCCACCGCGCCCGCATCGACTGAGCCGACCGAGCCGCCTGTGCCGACCGGGCCCATCGTGCCGGCCCGCTCCGCGCCGCCCGCGCGCGCCTCCCGCCTGGCGACGGCCGCCATGATCGGGGTCCTGGGCGCCATGTGCGCGGCCGCCATGTCCCCCGAGGATGTGAGCGCTAACTGGTCCTCCCTCCTGCTCGCTGAGCTCCGCGCCCCGGCGGGAATGGTCGGCATGGGGCTGGTGGCGATGCAGACCACCATGATCGTCGGCCGCCTCATCGGGGACCGGATCATCGACAGCCTCGGGCCCCGGCGCGTCATCGGCGCGGGCGGAGCCCTCGTGGCACTGGGGATGGGCGCGGGGCTCGCCACGGGCACCGTCTGGGGGATCCTCGCGGGCATGGTCCTGGCCGGGGCGGGATGCGCCGTCGCCGTCCCCGTCGCCTACGCCGCCGCGGACGACATCCCGGGGCTTCCACCCGGGGCGGGCCTGACGATCGTCAGCTGGCTGGCGCGGGTCATCATGATGATCGCCCCGCCGATCGTCGGGATGCTCGCCGACGCCCACGGCACATGGGTGGCCCTCGGCTACGGTCTCCTCGGCGGGCTCATCATGGTCGCCTCCTGGCCGATGCTCCACGACTCCCGGCCCGGCCAGGGCGCCGCCTGACCGGGGCACTGACTCCGCCGACCGGCCGCCTGACCCGCAACAACTAGGATCAGGCCATGCAGCCCTTTGAGATCACTATCCCAGCCGAGGCGGGCCGCCCCTCCCTCCTCCTCTCCGCGCCCACGATCGACGACGCCGAGCGGATCCATGAGATCTGCCAGGATGCCGAGATCCAGCGCTGGATGCCGGTGCCCTCGCCCTACGGCCTCGACGACGCACGCGCTTTCGTGATCGACCTCGTCGGGCCCGGTTGGCAGGCCAGGCGCGAGCTCACCTGGGCCATCCGCGAGCAGGGCGACGACGGGGAGGACGGCGAGGCCGCCAGGCTCGTCGGGATGATCGGCCTGCGCATCGAGGCGGCCGGCAGGGGCGAGTTCGGCTTCTGGGTGGCGTCGGAGTCCCGCGGCCGGGGCGTGGCGACCCGCGCCGCGCGCGCCGTCGTCGGCATGGCGCTCGATCCTGACGGGCCCCTCGCCCTGGCCGCCGTGTCCTGGGGCTGCTGGATCGACGGCGGAGTGCCCAACTGGCCGTCGTGGAGGATCGCCTGGTCACTCGGCTTCACCCGCGAGGGGCTGCGCCGCGCGGCGTTCCCGCGCCGGGGCGAACTCCTCGACGGGTGGACGGCCTCGCTGCTCGCCGGTGAGCCCCGCCGCCCCGTGGCCCCCTGGGACGGCCCGGCGGCCCCCGAGGAGGCGGCGCTCGTCGCGCACGACGGCGTCGGCGAGCGCGAGGGGGACGACCCCGAGGCGCTCGTGCGGCGCTTCCACCACGTCTACGGGCTGCCGATCCGCGCCGACGGGCCGAGCCTGGACCGCGAGAGCCTGGGCATGCGCATGAGCCTCATCGCCGAGGAGTTCGCCGAGCTGACCGGCGCCGTCTACGGCCGCGCCGCCAGGGAGGAGATCGAGGCCGCCTATGCCCGGGCCGTTGCCGCCGACGACGGCGCCCGGGACGTCGTCGAGACAGCCGACGCTCTGGCGGACCTCGTCTACGTCATCTACGGCATGGCCCTGGAGACCGGCATCGACCTGGCCGCCGTGCTCGCCGAGGTCCAGCGCTCCAACATGTCCAAGCTGGGGGAGGACGGCCAGCCGATCTACCGCGAGGACGGCAAGGTCCTCAAGGGCCCGGGCTACTTCCCGCCCGATGTGGCGCGCGTGCTGCGCGAGCAGCGGGACGCGGCCGCGCGGGGCGATCAGGCCTGAGCCCAGGGCCCGGCGGCGGGCATCGCCTGCGCAGCCCGCGGCGCCTGTGAGGCGGCCATGAGCTCCTCGGCACGCGCGCGCCGGGAGGCGTCCTTGTGGCGCGTCACGGCCACGGCGATGATCGCGGTGAGGATGATCGCCCCGCCGATGACGGCGATGCCGATGAGGCTCGCGCGCGCCAGTTCCGCGGAGGTCGGCCCGTCATCGAGGCCGCGCACGCGGAAGATGGGGAGGCCGAGGATGGAGCCGAGTACCGAGTAGAGGACGGCGGCGCCGAAGCCCACGAGGAATGAGAACGTGGGAATGCCCCAGAAGTCCTCCCGACGCCGGGACTCGCACCAGCCCCGAAGATTCTCCAGGTCCACCTCCTCGATGCGCAGCTCGTGCGGGTCGCGCTCGGTCGGCATGACGCGCGGGTAGGCAAGGATGACGCGGTCCGTGCCCTTGAGGAGCATGAGCAGGAAGCCGACGGCGAAGCAGGCCACGGCTATCTGAATCGGGAGCGCGGTAGAGCCCATGGCCCCGAGGATGAGACCGGCCATCAGTGAGATAACCACCGCGAAGAAGCAGACGGCCAGGCCTCCTCCGATGGCGCGGCCCATGGCGGAGCGGCGCATGCGGGTGATGTCCCCCGCATCCGGCCAGGCGGGGCCCATGCGGCCATCAGCCGTGGTGCCGCGCTCGAGGCGGGTACCGGCGGGGTACATGAGGAGGTCGCGGACCATACCGGCCTCGACGTCGACGGGCCGCGAGGAAGCCGGGTCGGCGCCGGTGGCGCTGGCCAGCGCCTGGCGCAGTGCGAGCCACTGGTCCTCGGCCACCCACGGCGGAGTGCGCAGGTGCCAGAAGCGGCGCGCCGACACGGCCGCGACGCCCAGTCCGATAAGCATGAACACGGCGAATATCGCGCCGATGAAGACGATCCCGGCCCTGAAAGGCGTCTGGGCCGACAGGGCCGGGCGGGCCGCCATGATGAGGGCGCCCAGCATCCCGGCGCCCATGCAGCAGAACACGAGCCCGAAGCAGGTCGCCACCACCGCGTTGGTGGCTCCGGGCGTCATCGCCTGGGTGATCCGGTACCCGCGCGGCTGGAAGGACGAGCGGGCCCGCTCGACGGCGTCGTGGATCACCTGGGCGTTGCCGCCCGGGGCGATCACGGTGAACCGCTCGGGCATGAGGGACAGGGCTCCTGTGCCGCCGAGCCCGGACTCGAAGCGCCGGGTCACCCTGGTGGTCTCATGGCCGTACTTATCCCTTTCCGTATGGGTGTGGACCTCGGCGACTCGCGCGGGGACACGCTGGGTGACGGAGACGATGACGCCGTGGGGCGTGGTGTGGTCCTCCACGGTGATGGTCGGCAGGCGCCAGGTGGGGACGGGCGTTCCGACGACGCTGGGCAGTGGGTACTCGGGCGCGCTCATCATGCTCCTCATGTTTCTCCTGGCAGGGGACAGGACCTCCCCGAGCATAAGGGCGCGCGAGCACTCATGGGGCGAGCCGCCCGGGTCAGCCCTCCCCGTGGAGCGACAGGGCCCGGCCCCACAGCTCCTCGGCGTGCGCGCGCCGTGAGCGGTGCCGGGCGCGCGTGATGAGGAGACCAACGAGCATCGTCAGGGCGATCGCCGCGGCCATGACGGCAACGCTGATGTGATTGGCGCGCGCCACCTCCGCCGCGGTCGGCACCAGATCGCCACTGGACGGCGGGAGGGTGGCAAGACCAAGCGAGCGCCCGCACAGCGCGTAGATGAGGCCAGCGGCGAAGCCAACGAAGAACGCGCGCTCAGGCGCCCGCCAGAGGTCCTCCCGGTGCCGCGCCTCGCACCAGCCATGAAGATCCGCTAGGTCGAGCTCCTCCATCCGCACACGCCAGGCGCCGCTCGGCGACACGACTGTGCGAGGGAAAGCGGCGATGACAGGATCCGCTTTTCTGAGGAAGAGGAACACGATGCCGATGGCAAGACTGGCGAGGGGCGCGCTCCCAGATATCGCTGAGCCGTCCAGCCCCTCGAGGACAGGTGACAGGACGAGCGCGAGTGGCACCGAGAGCACGGCGAGAAGCAACGCGAGGATCTTCATGCGATCGCGGATGCGGGGCGGGCCGACGATGCCGTCGGCACCAGGAGCCTCGGCGCTGACGATTCCGTCGGAGGGCGTGCTGCTCCTGGGCGCGCCCGATGGCGGGTAGAGAAGAAGATCGCAGCGCATTCCGGCGTCGATCTCCCTGGGGCGCGACGTTCCCGGAGCCGCGCCCGTGGCTCTGGTGAGCGCCTGGCGAAGAAGGAGCCACTGGCCCTCTGCTGCCCAAGGGGGCGTTCGTAGCGCCCAGGCCCTCCTCGATGTGGCCACCGCCATGACAACGCATGCGAGCGCGAAGAAGCCCAACAGGATCACCGCCATCACGGGTGAGTCGCTCAGATCCGTCCCGGGAGCGCCGAAGGGGCCGCGGCCGCTCATGGTCGCGGGTACGATCGCGGCGCCGCTGATGAAGAACAGCACGGACTCGCCAAGCGCCACCAGCGCCGGGCGCGGGATAGATCTGCTGCGCGCGTGGCCGCGCGGCTTGAAGGCGCAGCGGGCCCGCTCGACGGCATCGTGGATCGCCTGGGCATCGCCATCAGGCGCCAGCACGGTGAGGCGCTCGGGAACAAGAGGAATCCTGCTCGCCGCGCCGAGCCCGGACTCGTAGCTCTCGGTCACCCTGATCTTCTTGCGCCCCATAGTGGTGATCTCCTGGCGGGCTTCGACCTCGGCGACTCGCGCGGGGACACGCTGGGTGACGGAGACGATGACGCCGTGGGGCGTGGTGTGGTCCTCCACGGTGATGGTCGGCAGGCGCCAGGCCGGCAGTGGCTTTCCGACGGCGTTAGGAGGTGGGTGCTCGGGCGCGCTCATCGTCTCGTGCTTCTCCTGGCAGGGGACAGGACCGCCCCGAGCATAAGGGCGCGCGAGCATTCGCGGTGGGAATCTCCCGGGTCAGCGCTCCCCGTCGAGTGACAGGGCCCGGCCCCACAACTCCTCGGCGTGTGCGGGACTGACGGCCCAGGAGCAGATGCGGGGGAGACAGGCGCCCGCGCCAGCGCTCATCGGCCGTGAGCCGAGACGCGCCGGGTCCAAGGGCCCGCTCTTGGGATGGGCACCGGGTACGGGATAGCCTGGTCCGGCCCACAGCAGAAACAGCCGGCCCGGTCCGAGGACGGACCCGCGCCCGGCCCCCGTGAGAGGACTCCCATGGCACGTGTCACCATCGTCGGCGGAGGCTACGGCGGCATCACGCTGGCCAAGGCGCTCGACGACGTCGCCGAGGTCACCCTGGTCGAGCAGAAGGACGCCTTCGTCCACCACGCCGCCTCCCTGCGCGCGGCGGTGGACCGGGAGTGGTCGGAGAGGATCTTCCTCCCCTACGACAAGCTCCTGACCAACGGCCGCGTCGTGCGCGGCACCGCCATGGCGGTCAAGGGCACCACCGTCCAGGTCTCCGGCGAGGGCGACATCCAGGCCGACCACCTCGTGCTCGCCACCGGCACCAACTACCCGTTCCCCGCCAAGCACCTGGAGTCCACGGCGGCGATCGCCAAGGCACGCATCGAGCGCGTGCGCACCTCCTTGGAGTCCGCCAAGCGCGCCCTCATCCTGGGAGCGGGCGCCGTCGGCCTGGAGTTCGCCGGCGAGCTCACCTCCGCCTTCCCGGACCTGCGTGTGACGATCGTCGAGGCCGGCCCCACGATCCTCCCGCAGGGCGACTACAAGGCCGAGCTGCGCGACTCGATCGCCGCCCAGCTGGCCGAGCGCGGCGTCGAGATCATCACCGGGGACACCCTGGCCTACCTCCCGCCCATCGACATCGGCGGCCTCGCCCCCTTCCGCGTGACCACCACCGGCGGGCGCACCATCGAGGCGGACATCTGGTTCCGCGCCTACGGGGCCTCGGCCGCCACGGGCTTCCTCGGTGAGGACTACGACGAGATCCGCCACTACAACGGCACGATCCGCGTGGATGACAAGATGCGGGTCATCGACCACCCCGGCGTGTGGGCCATCGGGGACATCGCCGACACCCGCGAGTCCGACCGCGCCCAGCACGCCCGCGCCCACGCCGTCGTCGTCGCCCAGAACATCCAGGACATCATGGCCGGCCGCGAGCCCTCCGCCTCCTACACGCCCCAGTCGGACCTCGTCGTCCTGCCGCTGGGCCCCGTCGGTGGCGCCTCGCAGGTCCTCAAGGACGGGATGCGCGTGGTCGAGGGCCCGGAGTTCACCAACCGCATCAAGGGCGAGGACCTCTTCACCGAGAACCTCCGCAAGCAGCTCGGCCTGGCCGACTGACCCCTGGCCGAGCGCGAGCGCCCGGAGCGAGCGTCCTGGTCCCGCCACGTGCGGGGCAAGGACGCTGTTGTGGTGCGCGCCGCCGGGGGATGCCGGTAGGCTGGCGCCATGACGAACGACCCGCGGTCCGCGCTCAACCGACTCATCGCCGCCTTCGAGGCCCACCTCGACGCCGCCGCGACGGGCGACGAGAACTCGCCGGCCGTGGTCGCGGCGGAGAACGCCCTCCAGGACGCCTTCTTCACCTATGACGACGTCCTCTTCACCGCCTACGGCATCGAGCTCCCCTTCGACACCTACGACGGGGACGACGATGACGACGACATCGTCGAGATCGATGACGACGACATCGACGACGTCGACTATGACGACGATGAGGATGATGACGACGACTACGACGACGATGAGGACGACCAGCCCTCGCCCGTCCGCAGGGCCTGAGCGCCTGTAGCGGCGAGCGGTGCCGCCAGCCGCGTCGTCGTCGGATTCCCGCCGCGGCGGGGACTCCGGGGCTGGGGGCTCAGAACCTCTCGGGGTAGCCGACCTGCGGCGCGCTGACCTCCTCAAGGGCGTGGCGGATCTGCGGCGGGAGGTCGAGGTCCTGCGCCGAGAGCGCCCCCTGGAGCTGCGCCGGGGTGCGGGCGCCGACGATCGTGGAGGCGATGCCCTCGGCGTCGCGCGCCCAGGCGAGCGCCACCTCCACGGGCTTGCGGTCCAGGCCGGCGGCCGCCGTCGCCACCGACTCCACGATGCCCCGGTGCTGATCACCCAGGTACGCCGAGGCGTAGGAGCGCAGATGGGGGGAGGCGGCCCGCGAGTCCGCGGGGATCGTGGCCCGGTACTTGCCGCTGAGGACCCCCCGGCCCAGGGGCGCGTAGCCGATGACGCCGAACCCCATGGCCTCGGCGGCGGGGATGACCTCGCGCTCGATGCCGCGGTTGAGCAGGGAGTGCTCGACCTCGACGGCGGCCATGCCCGGCGCGCCGGGCCCCTCGGCGAGCAGGCTGGCGACGCGCGCGCTCGCCCACGCGGGATGGTTGGACAGGCCCACGTAGCGGGCGCGCCCGGAGGCGACGGCGCGGCGCAGGGCGTCGGCCGTCTCCTCCAGGGGCGTGGCGGGGTCGGGCACCTGGACGAGCCACAGGTCGAGGTGGTCGGTGCCCAGGTTCTCCAGGGTCGAGTCGAGGCTGTCGAGGAGCGTGCCGCGCGAGGCGTCGGCGCTGGCCGGCTCGCCGCCGGTGCGCCAGGTGCGCACGCCCGCCTTGGAGACGAGCACGAGGTCCTGGCGGTTGACGTAGTCGCGCAGGAGCGTGCCGATGGTGCGCTCGGCCAGGCCCTCGGTGTAGGTGGCGGCGGTGTCCAGGAGGGTGCCGCCGGCGTCGAGGAAGATCCCGAGCTGGTCCTTGGCCTCGACCTCGTCCGTGTCCCGTCCCCAGGTCATCGTCCCGAGGCCGACGGCGGACACGCGCAGGCCGGTGCGGCCCAGTCTCCTGTACTCCATGCCGCCAAAGGTACCTGCCCCGGGGCCTGGCTCCGCTACTTGCGCACGGTCATGGTCCAGGAGGCGGGGCCGACGGTCTCGAACTCGGTGACGGTGTAGCCGTTCTTGGCGGCCCAGGCGGGGAGGGTCTCCGTGCCCTGGGTGCAGTCGAAGGCGATGACGAGCTCGTCGCCGGCGTCGAGGTCCTCCATGGCCTCCTCCGCCTCGATGACGGGGAAGGGGCAGACCTGGCCGTTGGTCTCGAGAATGGTGCGCATGATGGGTCCTTTCAGTGTGGTTGGGGGAGCGGCGCGGTCGTGGGCGCCGTCGTCGGGTGGATCAGGCGGGGACGGGCGCGGGCGCGGCCTCGCGGGCGGGGGTGGGCTCGGCGTCGGCGGCCGCTGATGCGCGGGCGGCTCGGGCGGCGCGCCGCTTCTGGCGGGGGCGGATGAGGAGGACCCAGGCGGCGGCGCCGACTCCGAGGATCTGGAAGACGAGCGCGATCCAGCCCTGCCAGGACAGCAGGGAGGTCTGCACGAGGGCGTTGCCGATGGAGCAGCCGCCGGCCCATGCGGCGCCGACGCCCATGAGGAGGCCGCCGAGGATGGAGCGGATGATGATGGTGGCGTCGGGGACGCGCACGCGGAACTCGCCGGAGGCCTTGGCGGCGATGTAGGAGCCGAGGAGGATGCCCAGGACGAGGAGGACGCCCCAGTCGAAGCGGCTCGTGTCCCCGGTGACGATGACGCCGATGAGGTTGGCCGACGGCGTCGTGATGCCCAGGCCGTCCTCGCGGCCGGTGGCCCAGGACAGGGGCCAGGCGGCGGCCGCGACGATCCCGACGACGGCGCCGGTGGCAAGGGGGTTCCAGCGCTTCTCGAGGAGCAGGTGGGCCACGCCAGTGCGGCGGGCGGGCAGGGCGAACTGTGGGCCGCGCGCGGCGGTCAGGCGCAGCTGCCTGCGGGCCAGGAGGGCGACGCCGGCGGCGAGGGCGGCGACTCCCACCCACTGGGGCAGGTGGAGCGTGGCGGGGATGGTGGTGAGCTCGGTGGTCCACAGGCCCTTCACCCAGCGGGTGGGGCCGGCGAGGATGCCGGTCTTGGCCGCGGCGGCGGACAGGGCGTAGGCGATGAGGGCGAACCAGGAGCCGACGAGGCCTTCTCCGGCGCGGTAGTAGGTGCCGGTGGCGCAGCCTCCCGCGAGGACGATGCCGACCCCGAAGAGGAGGGAGCCGACGGCGGTGGCGACGACGGACAGCTGGGGCGCTTCGGGGGCGATGGCGCCGGTGAGGGTGAGCGCGAGGACGCCGACGGCCTGGATGGCGATGGCGACGAGGAAGGCGGTGAGCCAGAAGGAGGATCGCGAGACCCAGAGGTCGCGGAACGCGCCGGTGATGCAGAAGCGCCCGCGCTGGAGGATGAAGCCGAGGGCGGCTCCGGTGAGGAGGCCGGTGATGATCATGGGGGTCCTTCCTGGGGCGGCCGCTGGTGCGGCGCCTGGTTTGGCGGGAGGGCCCGGGTGACGAGCGGTGCGGCGTCGGAGCGCGGGGGCGCTGGGATGCGGCGGTGGTGCCGCGGTGACGCAGTGATGACGCGCGGCGCGGTCAGGGCTCGCGGGGGCGCACGGTGCCGTCACCCGGGGGTCGGGTGGGCGGTGTGCCTGGTCCGGGGAGGCCGCTGTTCGGGCGCGGGTGGCGCGCGGCGGCCGGTGAGGGGCGGTGCTTGGCGGGTGCCGGTGGGTGTGCCGGTCGGGGTTGCCGGTGGTGTGGCCGCGCCTCAGATCGCCTGGACCAGGCAGCGCATACACATGGCAACCCCGCCGAGGGCGGTGCGGTTGCGGCGTGCCTGGTCCGTGCTCATGCGATCGTCCGTTCAGTCGTGGCGCCGCGACCTGCGGCGCCGTGCCCGGACGTTATCGGTGCGGCCGCCGCCGTGGCAAGCCGCGTCCACGTGACCCCGCGCACTGGGCGGGCTGGATCATGGGAGAAGGGCCCAGTACTGCTTACGAGCGGGCATGGCGTGAATGATCAGTTCATCGCCGCTTTCGAAGACGAGCACAATGATCTCGAGGAGTCGAGTATGAGTATCGAACCCAAGACGTAGTTCTCGACGCGGCCAATCATCATCGTCAAGTGGTTCGATCCACTGGGACCAGTATGCGGCGTGGGTTGCGTCGTCGGCTGAGATCCCGTGCTTCAGAGCACTGTCGTGTACTTTCATGCGGCATAGGCGCTGAGTGCTTGGCGGATCGCCTCGGAACGCGAGATCTGCTGCTGGCTCGCGATGGCATCGAGGGCGGCGATCTCATCTGAACTCAGCCTGACGGCGACGACTTGCATGGGTTGGGCGCCTCTGCCTGGCCGACCGCGACCGCGTCGCTGCATCTCGGCGACGTCGTACCCTGCCTCGGCCTCAGCGACCCACTGTGCGATCTGGTCTTCAGTAACCACAGAAATATCGTATAACGAAAATGGGATCGATGGAATACGGCATAGCCGGGAGGCACCGCCCTAAGCGTTCAATCGCCGAGCGGGCTGGCCGCGTCAGCGGGGGCCTGAGCCGGAGGTGCTGGCACGGGCGGTGAGGAGGCGGGCGACGCCGTCGTCCGGCAGTGGGGGAGTCTCGCCGCCGAAGAGGGGGCAGTGGGTCTGGAAGGCGCACCAGTTGCACAGGGGCCCGCGCTTGGGGGCGAAGTCGCCGGCGTTGGCGCAGTCCTCGATCTCGTCCCAGATGCGAGCCAGGCGCGTCTCGGTGGCTTGGAGCTCGGGCAGGCGGGGGTCATGGGTGAGGGTGCGGCCGTCCTTGAGGTAGAGGAGTTGGAGGCGGGCGGGGGCCTGGCCGCGCAGGCGCCATAGGACGAGCCCGTAGAAGCGCATCTGGAACAGCGCCTCCTCCTGGAACCTGGGGGAGGGGGACTTGCCGGTCTTGTAGTCGACAACGCGCATGGCGCCGTCGGGGGCGATGTCGAGGCGGTCGACGAAGCCGCGGATGAGCAGGCCGTCGGCGACCTCGGTCTCCACGAAGAGCTCGCGCTCGGCGGGGGCGAGGCGCTGCGGGTTCTCCATGTGGAAGTAGGAGGAGATGAGGTCGCGAGACTCGCCGAGCCAGGTGTCGATCTGCGCGGGCTCCTCGAACAGGCCCATGACCTCGGGGCTCTTGGCGCGGTGCGCCTCCCACTGCTCGGGCAGCATGGCGATGGCGGCGTCCGGCGTGCGCTCGCGCGCTGGTAGGTCGTAGAGGCGCTCGAGGATCGCGTGGACGAGCGTGCCCTTGTGGGTGGCGAGCGAGCCGGGCTCGGTGAGGCCGTCCACGGTGCGCAGGCGGAAGAGCAGCGGGCACTGGAGGAAGTCCTTCGCGCGCGACGGCGAGAGCGCCGCCCGGCGCGGCCCCTTGCGCGCGGGCCGCCTGGAGCCCGGCCCCGTGGCCCGGGAGCGGGCGGTGGCCGGGGTGGCGGGCGCCGCAGGGGAGGGCGCGGGGGAAGGAGGCGCTGCGGAGGCTGTGCCGTCTGCTGTCATGGTGGCACCGTACCCCGGGCCACTGACACGAATCCGGGCGGGCTTGGCGGGGCTGCGGGTGCGTGGGTGGCAGTGCGGGCTGGAAACTCGCGCCGCGATGGCCTCGATTCCATCACAAAGACTGGGATCGCTGATATGAAATTGCCGCGTGCGGGCGGTCTCATGCAAGATTATGCTGCACATGGTTTTCGCTGAAGACCGAATGCTTAGATTGTTGAGGAGAATCATGGAAACTGCTTCCATCACCGCCTGGACCTTCCAGGCTGAAGTTCCCATCCCCCCGGAGGTCGGTCAGCTCCTCGTCGAAGGAGAGCGACCCTGGGCTGCCTACAGGACATTTCGTGATACCGCGATCTTCACGTCGAAGCGCCTGATTGTCAAGGATTCGCAAGGGATAACGGGCAGGAAAATCGAGATGTATTCCCTTCCTTACTCGGCGATCAATATGTGGTCCTCAGAGAACGCTGGTACGTTGGATTTCAATGCTGAGATCGAGATGTGGACCCGTGCTGGCCACATCAAGATCAAACTCGGCAAGGGAGTCGATGTCAGGAAGCTTGACCAGCTGATCGGACACGCCGTCCTCAACAGCGGTCACTGACGAGTAGCGTGCCCCCGCCGGACGCCGTCGGCTGAGGGGAGCGGGCCCCGGTAGTCTCGGGCGCATGTCACCTGCAGCCACGCGCAACGGGGAGATGACCCTGGGACGGGTCGGCGGAGCGCCCGTCGTCGTCTCCTCCACCTCCCTGCTCCTCGGACTCATCATCGCCGCCTCCTGGTACCCGCTGGTCAACAGCTCTCTCGGGTACCTCGGCATCGTCGTTGTTCTGGGAACCGTGGCCGCCACCGTCATCGGCGTCGCCATCTCCATCCTCCTCCACGAGCTCGCCCACGGCCTCACCGGCGCCGCCCTCGGCCGCCCACCCATCCGCTACGAACTGCTCCTGTGGGGCGGGCGCACCAGCTTCGGCCCGGCCCGCCGCGCCTGGTCGCCCTGGCGCGACGCCGCCTGCTCCCTCGCCGGCCCCGCCACCAACGCTCTCCTCTGGATTGCCGGCCGCACCGCGCTCGACTCCGGCGCCATCACCACCCCCGCCATCTACGTCGCCACCTGGGCCATCACCTGGCTCAACCTCGCCCTCGCCGTCTTCAACGCCCTGCCCGCCCTTCCCCTTGATGGCGGACAGGCCCTCGCCTCCCTCATCACCCAAGCCACAGGCAACCGCGCCGCCGGACTCAAAACCGCCGCCTGGGGCGGGCTCGCCGTCGTCGCCGGAATCACCTGGCTCTACCTCCTCCAACCCCTCCTCATCGACCACCACCGCCCCAGCTCCACCAGCCTCATCCTCGCCGCCATGGTCGGCTGGACCATCGGCTCTACCAGCTGGCGCGTCCTCGGCCTCGGAGGCGCCCAGCGCGCCGCCGCCCGCCTCGACCTGCGCACCCTCACCCGCCCCATCGCCACACTCCCCGCAACTACCACGCTCACCAGCGTCCGCGCCGCCCTCGACGACGGCGCCGCCCTCGCCCTCGTCGTCGACGGCCCCAACCTCCTCGGCGCCATCGACGCCCCCGGCCTCGCCGAGCTGGGAGCAGTGGGGGACGACGTCACCGCCGACCAGGTCTGCACCGTCCTGCCCGCCGCCGCCATCACCACGAGCCTCACCGGCCAGGACGCCGCCGACGCCCTCAAAGCCGCGCGCGCCGTCTCCCGCTGGCTCATCGTTGTCGACGGCGGACGCATGGCCGGCGCCGTCCCCACCGGAGCCCGCTGACCACGACCCATGAGCACACCCCGCAGCCCCGAGGCCCGCATCACCGTCGGCCTCATCATCGCCCTCGCCATCCAGAACGCCGTGCCGCCCTTCGCCACGGACATGTACTCGCCCGCCTTCCCCCAAGTAGCCGCCGACCTCGGCGCCTCCGCCACCGCCGTCGGGCTCACCCTCACCGCATTCTTCATCGGCATGGGCACCGGCCAGCTCGTGGGCGGCACCGCCTCCGACCGCTACGGGCGCCGCCACCCCATGATCACCGGCGGGCTCATCTGCACCCTCGGCGGCATCGTCTGCGCCCTCGCCCCCGGCATCGGCATCCTCCTGGCCGGGCGGCTCCTCCAAGGATTCGGAGGGGGAGTGGCCTCCGTCGTCGGGCGGGCCGTCCTCGTCGACGTCGCCCACGGCGACCGCCTCGCCCGCATCATGTCCATCCTCATGGCCGTCGGCGGCCTCGCGCCCATGCTCGCGCCCGTCACCGGCAGCGCCGTCCTCTCCCTGTCGACCTGGCGGATGATTTTCTGGTGCCTCGCCGGATTCGGGCTGCTCATGATGGCCATGGCCGCCCTCGTCATCCCCGAGACCCTGGCACCCGCGGATCGCCAGCGCGGGGGACTGCGCCGATTCGCCGCCGGATTCGCCGAGCTCGTGCGCCACAAGCGATTCATGGGCTACATGCTCACCTCCGCGTTCTCCGGCTTCGCGATGTTCGCCTACATCTCCGCCTCCTCCTTCGTGCTGCAGGAGATCAAGGGACTCACCCCCATGCAGTACTCCGTCTTCTTCGGATGCACCGCCGGGGCCAACATGCTCATGGCGCTGACCAACTCCCGGCTCGTGGGGCGCGCACCGTCAGAAAGGCGCCTGCCCGGGGCGTGAGGGCCGCGATTGACCTGTGGGCTGCGGGAGGAGGAGCCGTCATTCCTCATAGATGACATCGAGGACGTCCTGCCCTCGGGAGACGAGGACGGCGCCATCAGCGATCTCCGGAGGAAGATGACGACGCTGCTTTTCGCTGGTCAGGCAGGTCCTGCATCCCTGGGGGACGATGATCCAATCGGCGTCCCGCGCGGCCTCGACGAGGTAATCGAAGACCAGACCGCTATGAATATGAGTCAGTGCGGCGCCATCGTCGTCCGGGTAGAACTCGACCGATCCGTCGGGCATGGCGAGATTGCCTGATTCGTCCATGAACCATTGCAGGCGGGAGAGAAAAGCGTCGCCGCCTCCAGGCCTCCCGCCTTGATTCTTGACTCCGAAGGTGAAGATGAAGAAGGACACCTGGATACTTCACCACGCCGACCTGGGCTCTTGCTGGATGCCGTCTTGGGGGAGTGCTGGTGCACGGCGTTGGCGTGCGGGCCGCGCCCCGGGAGAAATGGCCAGGTTTGAGGATTGCTTTCCTGAATCGCTGTGGTTGATGGATCAAGGACCGCATGATTCTGCGGATCTGCTCACTGGCTGGTGGCCGCGGGAGAAAAGCAATCCTCAAACCTGGCCAACTCCGCTGGGGAGGGGCGCTCAGCGCTGTGACAGGAGTGGCGGATGTGAATCAGGCCCGGTCTCGCCGTGCTGATCGCCCGGTTTCGCCGTGCTGTTCGCCCGGTCTCGGCAAGAGGGGCGGGCTGGGAGGAGGGAAGAGGTGAGGGCGAGGGGGCGCTTAGACTGGGGGCGATGAGCGAGCAGGACACTCCCAAGCCTCAGGCCGGCCCGAAGCTCCCCCCGCGCCACGTCACCCAGGAGGTCCTGGGCCAGGCCGGGCGGCGCGGCCCCTTCCAGTACGGGGAGCGCATCCAGGTCACCGACGTCAAGGGCGCCAAGAACACCTTCCACCTCCACCCGCAGGGCTACTTCCAGTCCGTGCGCGGCTCCTTCCACCACCGCGACGTCGTCGGCAAGGAGGAGGGCACCGTCCTCACCACCGAGTCCGGCCACGAGCTCCTCCTCCTGCGCCCCCTGCTCGCCGACTACGTCCTGTCCATGCCCCGAGGCGCCCAGGTCGTCTACGCCAAGGACTCCGGCCAGATCATCGCGATGGGCGACATCTTCCCCGGCGCCCGCGTCCTCGAGGCCGGCGTCGGCTCCGGGGCCCTGACCATGAACCTCCTGTCCGCCATCGGGGAGACCGGGCACCTCATGTCCATCGAGCGGCGCGAGGACTTCGCCGCCATCGCCGCCTCCAACGTCGACTCCTGGTTCGGCCGCCACCACCCCGCCTGGGAGCTGCGCACCGGCGATTTCAACGACGTCGTCGCCGCCCGCGTCGAGGACGCCTCCATCGACCGCGTCGTCCTGGACATGCTCGCCCCCTGGGAGAACATCGAGGCCGCCGCCCGCGCGCTCGCCCCCGGTGGCCTCTTCCTCGCCTACGTCGCCACCACCACCCAGATGTCCCGGACCGTCGAGGCCCTGCGCCACTCCCTCCTCTTCACCGAGCCCGAGGCATGGGAGTCCATGGTGCGCACCTGGAACGTCGACGGCCTGTCCGTGCGCCCCGACCACCGCATGGTCGCCCACACCGGCTTCCTCCTCACCGCCCGCCGCCTCGCCCCCGGCAGCGCGCCCCTGACCCGCAAGCGCCCGCCCGCGCGCGGCGCCTACGACGACGGCGGCTACTGGATCCCCGAGGACGTGCGCGAGCGCACCAGCACGGACAAGAAAGTGCGCCGCGTCCTGCGCGACTGCCGCGCCAAACAGCCCGACGACGCCACCCCCGTCCTGCCCGGCGTGCCCAGCTGCAGCGCCCCCAGCGTCGACAGTGCTGACGGTGCCGCCGGTGCTGGCAGTGCTGTGAACGCCGACGCCGCCCAGGAGCCCCACGATGACTGACGCCGCCAACCTGGGCATGCCCGCCCCCTCCTTCACCAGCCACCAGCTGCGCGAGGCCCGCGCCGAGGCCATCTCCCTGGCAGAGAAGAACGAGCGCCTCACCCGCGCCCTCACCGCCGCCCGCGAGCGGATCGCCGAGCTCGGCACCCAGCTCGACGCCGTCACCCACCCGCCCGTCACCCTCGCCCTCCTCACCGGCCTCCACACCCGCCCCGGCCAGGACGACGACGAGGCCCCGCCCGCCAGCGCCCCCTCTGAGGGCGCCGCAGCAGCCCCCGCCCCCGAGGCCCTCGTGCTCCTCGGCGGGCGGACCATGAGCCTCGGCCTGCGCCCCGGCCTCGACCCCGTCGACCTGCGCGTCGGCCAGCTCGTCGCCGTCAACGACGCCATGCTCGTCGTCGACGCCCTGCCTGAGCCCGACACCGGCGAGGCCGTCATCCTCGACGAGGTCCTCGATGACACCCGCGCACTCGTCACCACCGGCTCCGGCGCCACCCGCGTCCTGCGCCTCGGCGGCGCCCTCGACGCCAGCACCCTCGCCCCCGGCGCCACGCTGGCCGCCGACCTGCGCGCCGACGTCGCCACCGCCGTCATCGAGCGCACGAGCGTCGAGCAGCTCGTCGTCGCCGAGACCCCGGATGTCACCTGGGAGGACATCGGTGGCCTCGGCCCCCAGATCCAGGCGATCCGCGATGCCCTCGAGCTGCCCTTCACCCACCCCGACCTCTACCGCGCCTACGGCCTGCGCGCCCCCAAGGGGCTCCTCCTCTACGGCCCGCCCGGCTGCGGAAAGACCCTCATCGCCAAGGCCGTCGCCACCTCGCTCGCCGCCGGCGGGGAGGGGCCCGACGGCGCCCGCGCCACCGGCCGCACCGCCGCCTTCCTCAACATCAAGGGCCCTGAGCTGCTCAGCAAGTTCGTCGGGGAGACCGAGCGTCAGATCCGCGCCATCTTCGAGCAGGCCCGCAAGGCCGCCGCCGAGGACCGGCCCGTCGTCATCTTCTTCGATGAGATGGAGGCCCTCTTCCGCACCCGCGGCACCGGGGTCTCCAGCGACGTCGAGACCATGATCGTCCCGCAGGTGCTCTCCGAGATCGACGGTGTGGAGTCCCTGCGCAACGTCGTCATCATCGGCGCCTCCAACCGGGAGGACATGATCGACCCCGCCATCTTGCGCCCCGGCCGCCTCGACGTGAAGATCCGCGTCTCGCGCCCCGACGCTGCCCAGGCCCTCGACATCCTTGCCCGCCACCTCACCGCGGACCTGCCCCTGGACGCCGCCGAGCTCGCCGCCCACGACGGCGACCGCGAGGCCACCGCCGCCGCCATGCGCGCCGCCGCCGTCGACGCCCTCTACGCCCGCACGCCCGCCACCGCCGTCCTCGAGGTCGTCTACGCCTCCGGCGCTACCCGCACCCTGCACCTCGGCGACCTCGTCAGTGGGGCGATGCTCGCCCAGATCGTCGCCCGTGCCAAGACCACCGCCATCAAGGATGAGCTCTCGGGCGGTACCGGTGGGCTCTCCACCGCACGCGTGCTGGACGCCGTCGCCGCGGAGGCCCGTCAGAACGAGGAGATCACCGGCGCCACCAGCCCCGAGGGCTGGGCCAGGCTCGTCGGCACCCACTCCGAGCCGATCCGCAGCGCGCGGCGCCTCCTCGCCAGCGCCACCGACGGCGGCGCCCCCGCTGGCAGTGCCGGCAGCGCCGCGCCCCGCAGCATCTCCAGTCCGGCGCCGTCGCCTGAGACGCGGGAGAACGCATGACCCCCACCGCCCCCGCCTCGGCCCCCAGCGGGCCGGGCGCTTCCTGCCCCGCACCGGGTGCCTTCGGCCCCACCACGCGGCCCGTCGGCGTCGAGACCGAGTACGGCGTCACCGAGCCCGGTAACTCCTACGCCAACCCCGTCGTCCTCTCCAGCCTCATCGTCGACGCCTACGCCGCGCGGTCCCGCCCGGGCCTGCCCGGCGCCGCCCCGGTGACCTGGGACTACGAGGGGGAGGACCCCCTGGCGGACCTGCGCGGCGGCCGCATCGACCGCGCCGCCGCCCACCCCAGCCAGCTCACCGACGACCCCACCGCCCCCGCCCCCTCCGGGGACGCCCCGCTCGCCCCGCCCTGGGGGACCCGCCCTCGGCCCAGCGCCGAGGAGGCAGCCCTGCCCAGGGCCACGACGGCCGTCCTCGCCAACGGGGCGCGCCTCTACGTGGACCATGCCCACCCCGAGTACTCGGCCCCCGAGGCCCTCACCCCCATGGACGCCCTGGCCTGGGACCGCGCCGGCGAGGTCATCGCCCGGCGCGCCATGGAGGCGCGGGCCCGCTCCGGCGGCCCCGAGATCGTCCTGTACAAGAACAACACCGACGGCAAGGGCGCCGCCTACGGCACCCACGAGAACTACCTCGTGCGCCGCGACCTGCCCTTCGACACCCTCGCCGCCGCCCTCACGCCCTTCCTCATGACCCGGCCGATCATCGTCGGCGCGGGGCGCGTGGGGCTGGGGGAGCGCAGCGAGCGGCCCGGCTTCCAGATGAGCCAGCGCGCCGACTTCATCGGCTGCGCCATCGGCCTGCAGACCACCTTCAACCGGCCCATCGTCAACACCCGCGACGAGCCCCATGCCGACGCCGCCCTCTACCGGCGCCTCCACGTCATCAACGGCGACGCCAACCGCTTCGACGTCCCCGGCTACCTCAAGGCCGCCACCACCGACCTCCTCCTGTGGTTCCTGGAGCGCTGCCACGAGCGCGGCGAGGGCCTCGGCGCGCTGGCGCCCCTGCGGATCGAGGGAGACCCCGTCGAGCAGCAGTGGGCCCTCTCTCATGACACCTCCCTGGCCTACGAGCTCACCACCCAGGGCGGTCCCATGAGCGCCCTCGCCATCCAGCGCGCGCACCTGGAGGCCATCACCGCCGCGCTCGACGCCGACTTCGGCGGCACCGGCCCCGGGAGCCTCGGCGAGGAGACTGCCCGGGCGCTGGCCCTGTGGGAGGAATCGCTGGGCCTCCTCGAGGCGATCGCTGCGGCGCCGGGCGATCTTCAGGCGCTGGCGGCCGCCGCCCCTATGATCGAGTGGGCCGCCAAGATGCAGCTCTGCGAGGGCCTGCGCGCCCGCTCCGGCACCGGCTGGGAGGACCCGCGCCTGGCCGCCCTCGACATCACCTGGGGCGATCTGCGCGCGGGATCGATCGTCGATCGCCTCGACGCCGCGGGCCGCATTCGCCGCCTCGTCGATCCCGCCAGCGTCGAAGCCGCCGCCGACATTCCGCCGGCCGGCACGCGTGCCGCCGTGCGGGGGCGCGCGATCGCCACGATCCCAGAGGTGGCCGCCGCCTCGTGGACCAGCCTCGTCATCGACGCCCCCCAGCGCTCCCGGCTCGTCCGAGTCGCCCTGCCGGGCGCCGTCGCCGTCACCGAGGCCGAGACTGAGGCACTTCTCACGGCGATTGGGAACGCGGCCCGTGGTGGGGGAGACTGGGCCCCGTGACCGCCCGTCACTCCCGACCCACCCGCCCCATCCGTTGGGCCAACGCGAAGGAACGCTCATGACCAGCCAGGACGCGCAGCAGATCCGGCCCTCCGGCGGCGAGGGCGACGCCGGCGCCGCGGCCACCGGCGCGGGCGGCCAGGTCCAGACCAGCGGGGTCGACGCGATCCTCGACGAGATCGACTCCGTCCTGGAGACCAACGCCGCGGCCTTCGTCCAGGGATTCGTCCAGAAGGGCGGTCAGTGAGTGGACCCGGCGGCTGACAGCGAGCGCCGCCCGCCATCCCGGCGGATCATCGGCATCGAGACCGAGTACGGCATCACCTGCGCCTCCACCACCGGCGGCGCGGCGCCGCTCGACGCCGATCACGCCGCGCGCGAGCTCTTCGCCCCCGTCATCGCCTCCCACCGCTCCTCCAACGTCTTCACCCGGGGAGGCGCGCGCCTCTACCTCGACGTCGGCTCCCACCCCGAGTTCGCCACCGCCGAGTGCGACCGCCTCGCCGACCTCCTCGCCCAGGACCGCGCCGGCGAGCTCACCATGGCGGACCTGGCCTCCCAGGCCAACGCCCGCCTCGAAGCCGCTGGCGTCCCCGGGCGCATCCACCTGCTGAAGAACAACCTCGACGCCGAGGGGAGCGGCTTCGGCTGCCACGAGAACTACCTCGTCCACCGCCGCGGCGACTTCTGGAACGACGCCCGCACCCTCGTCCCGCACCTGGTCACCCGCCAGATCCTCGTCGGCGCCGGGCATATCCTCCCCGCCGATCCGGCTACCGGCGCTCCCGCCCGCTACGTCTTCTCCCAGCGCGCCGACCAGATGCACGACGCCGTCTCCTCGGCCACCACCCGCACCCGCCCCCTCATCAACACCCGCGACGAGCCCCACGCCGACGCCGAGCTCTACCGGCGCATGCACGTGATCGTCGGGGACTCCAACATCGCCCAGGGCTCCACCCTCCTCAAGACCGGGGCCATGGACCTCCTCCTGGACTACCTCGAGTCCGGGGGAGACCTGGCGGACCTCGAGCTCGCCGAGCCCATGCGCGCCATCCGGGACACCTGCCACGACCTCACCGGGACCGCGCTGCTGGAGCGCAAGGACGGCCGCACCATCACCGCCCTCGACCTGCAGGGCGAGCACCTGGCGCGGGTTCGCGCCCACGCCGACGCCGAGCTCGACCTCAGCCCCCTCCAGGCCGCCGTCCTCGACCTGTGGGAGCGCGGCCTGGAGGCCCTGCGCGCCCAGGACCCGGGCGCCGTGGCCACCGAGCTTGACTGGGCCGCCAAGCACCAGCTCCTCACCCGCTACGCCGAGCGCGCGGGCACCGGGCTCGACGACCCGCGCGTCACCCGCCTCGTCCTGGCCTACCACGATGTCAGCCCCGAGGAGGGACTGCGCCCGCGCCTCGAGGCCGCCGGGATGCTGCGCCGCTACGTCGACGACGACGCCTGCCGCGCCGCGATCACCACGCCGCCAGCCACCACGCGGGCCGCCCTGCGGGGCGCGGCGATCGGCCTGGCCGAGGACCTGCGCGCCGACCTCGCCGCCGACTGGGTCAACCTCCGCCTCGACGCTGGCTCCGGCGGGCAGCCCGTGCCGGCGATCGCGCTTCGCGATCCCTTCGCCACCCACGACGAGAGAGTCGATACCCTCATCTCCTCCTTGAACGCGATGAGGCGCCGCCCCGTGGCGGATTCCCTCCCGGGCGCCCGAGAGGTCCCCCTATGACGAACCACGATGACAACGACGGGCTCGAGAGCACCCGCCCGCTGACCCGCCGTGAGCGCCGGGGACTGGAGCGGCTGGGCGAGGCGCAGGCCGAGCGCCGCGCCGCCGCGGAGCGCCAGGCCGCTGAGCGCCGGCGGGCGGCTGAGGCCCAGGCGGCTGAGCAGAGGGCCGAGGCGCGGCGCCGCGCTGCCGAGAAGCGCGAGGCTGAGCGCCGTGCGGCGGAGTTCCGCGCTGAGCAGCAGAGGAAGACCGCGGAGCGGCGAGCCGCCGAGGAGGCCCGCCTGAGGGCCCAGCGCGCTGAGGCCGCCCGCATCGAGGAGGCCCGCGCCGAGGCCGCGCGCCAGGAGGCACAGCGCCAGGAGGCCGAGAGGCTGGCCGCGCAGCGCCTCGCTGCCCAGCGGCGTGCCGCTGAAGAGGCCCGTCGTCTGGAGGCCGCGCGGGCGGAGGCGGCCCGCGCCGAGGCCGCGCGCCAGGAGGCACAGCGACTCGAGGCCCAGCGCCGGGAGGAGTCCCGCGCGCAGGCCGCCAGGATCGAGGTCGCGCGCCTGGCCGCCGAGGCCCAAGCCCCTGAGCCCCCGTCATCCGCCCCCCACTACTCCATGCCTCCGGCTTCCGAGGGCCAGCACCCCCGGAGCCTGGCTGGCCGCTGGCGCAGCGCCTCCGACGGCGCCCCGGCGGACGCGGGGGCGGAGGACTACTCCTCGGCGCCCTTGCGGCCCATGGAGCCCATTGAGTCCACGGACTCCGCAGGGGCCTCGGAGCCGCCCCCCACCACAGGAGGGCAGCGGGCGCTCGGCGCAGCGCTCAACCGGTCCCGGCCCAGGGGCCGCGCGGCCCTCATCCTCATCAGCCTCGCGGTGGCCGCGATCATCATCATCCCGCTCGCCCTGTCCACCATGAACGGCAAGTCGCCAGCCAGCAGGGGAGCGGCGAGCTCCGTCTCCTCCACTATGCTCCCGGCGGACACCCCGCTGGACCAGGCGATGAGCGTGTCCGGGCGCGTCGGCGCCACACCGGTGGTCAAGCTGACGGCGCCGCTCAGCGCGCCGTCCTCCCTCATCACGGACACACTCATCACCGGCGAGGGCCGCACCCTCCAAGCCGGGGACGCCGCGCTGCTCTCCATCGCGACCTTCTCCGGCACGGACGGGACGAACACGACCTCGCCCGGCGCCGATTCCTCGGGCGATGAGCACACCGGCCGCCGCCTGGTGAGCGTGAGCGTCGACCAGGCCTCCCTCAACGACCTCACCGACATCATCACCGGCACCACCGAGGGCACCCGGCTCGTCCTGCGCGGCCCGCTCGTCGTCGATGGCACGCCGTCGACGGAGATCACCGTCATCGACGTCCTGCCGACCACCGCCTCGGGCACCGAGGTCGCGCCCGCGGCGGGCATGCCCACCGTCACCCCGGGCGACGCCGGAGCGCTCACGCTCTCCACCTCCGGGCTCCCCGCCCCCACGCGCTCCACCGCCGCCATGCTCATCCAGGGCACAGGGGAGCAGGTCCACTCCGACAGCCGCATCATCGCCCGCGTCCAGGCCGTCTCCTGGGCCGACGGGAGCGTCATCACCGACGACTACGGCGCCACGGCCCTGCCGATCGCCGTCGACATGAGCAACGCCAAGACCTACGCAGGACTGAGGAACCACCTCGTGGATGTACCGGTGGGCAGCCGGATGGTCCTCGCCCTGCCCGCCGACCAGGCCCGGGGTGACAGGCCCGTCGCCGTCGTCGTCGATATCCTCGCCATCGAGGATCCCAAGGCCAGTGCCTCAGGCGCGAGCCCGGGCGCCACGCCGACCGTCGGCACCGATCCCGAGATATCGAGCGCCGCGCCCACGACCGCCGCGGCCGGGAACTGACACGGCCATCCACCCACCCGAACCCAGGAGCAGTCATCCCATGAGCGTCGCCGTCCGCGTCATCCCGTGCCTCGACGTCAAGGACGGGCGCGTCGTCAAGGGCGTCAACTTCCAGGGCCTGCGCGACGCCGGCGACCCCGTCGAGCTCGCCCGCCGCTACGACGCCCAGGGCGCCGACGAGATCACCTTCCTCGACGTCTCCGCCTCCTCCGAGGGCAGGGCCACCATGATGGAGGTCGTCTCGGCCACCGCCGAGCAGGTCTTCGTGCCGCTGACCGTCGGCGGGGGCGTGCGCAGCGCCGACGACGTCGCCCGCCTCCTTCGCGCCGGCGCGGACAAGGTCGGCATCAACACCGCCGCCATCGCCCGCCCCGAGCTCCTCTCCGAGGTCGCCGAGCGCTTCGGCAACCAGGTGATCGTCCTGTCCGTGGACGCGCGCCGCTGCCCCGACGGCGTGAGCACGCCCTCCGGCTACGAGGTCACCACCCACGGCGGAACCCGCTCCACCGGCATTGACGCCATCGAGTGGGCGGTGCGCGCCGCCGAGCTCGGCGCTGGCGAGATCCTGCTCAACTCCATGGACGCCGACGGCGTCACCGGAGGCTTCGACCTGGAGATGCTCGACGACGTCCGCCGAGCGGTGCGCGTGCCCCTCATCGCCTCGGGCGGCGCCGGCAAGCCCGAGGACTTCGCCGCCGCCGCCGACCACGGCGCCGACGCCGTGCTGGCCGCCAGCGTCTTCCACTACGGCACGATGACCATCGGCCAGGCAAAGGACGCCCTGCGCGCCGCGGGCCACCCCGTTCGCTGAGACCGGTGCGGGGACACACCCGCCCCAGGATCCGATCAATCCGCGCTGCCCCACGCCCAGCCCGTCGTGCCCGTGATCGTCTACCCGCCGGGCTACAGGCGGCCCGATGAGATGAACTAGGCGGGATCGTCCCCTTCGCACTGGCGCTCACTTTCGATCGAGCGCGGCCGACCGCCCGCCGCCCGTGGCAGGATGCGCCCATGAGCCACGACGCCTCCCCGGACCTCCCGACCGTCCTCGATGAGGGCATCGCCGCTCGTCTCAAGCGGGATGAGCGGGGCCTCGTGTGCGCCGTCGTCCAGCAGTGGGACTCCCGCGAGGTGCTCATGGTCGGCTGGATGGACGACGAGGCGCTGCGCCGCACCCTCGCCGAGGGGCGCGTCACCTTCTGGTCCCGCTCCCGCCAGGAGTACTGGCGCAAGGGGGACACCTCCGGGCACGCCCAGTACGTCAAGGCCGTCAGCCTGGACTGCGACGGCGACGCCCTCCTCGTCGAGGTGGACCAGGTGGGTGCCGCCTGTCACACCGGCGAGCGGACATGCTTCGCCACCGGCGGCGACCTGCGCGCCGTCGTCGGAAGCCGCCCGGTCCACTGAGGCCCCACTGAGCCGGAGGCGCGCGTTTCCAGGCGCCAGTGCTACGGTGCGACGGCATCTCCATCTTCCGCGCGCTCGCGCGGCACGGGAATGCTCCACTGTCTACCGAGCAACGAGAGAATCGCATGTCCCCCTCGTCCACTACGGGCGCGGCGGCGGGCGCCCAGCCCTCCGCATCCCATCCCATCAAGGAGCTCACGCTCCGCGGCATCGTCATCGGCGGGATCATCACGATCGTCTTCACCGCCGCGAACGTCTACCTCGGCCTCAAGGTCGGCCTGACATTCGCCACATCGATCCCCGCGGCCGTCATCTCGATGGCCATCCTGCGCTACTTCAAGGACCACACGGTCCAGGAGAACAACATCGTCCAGACCATCGCGTCCGCGGCGGGAACGCTGTCCGCGATCATCTTCGTCCTGCCGGGCCTGGTCATGATCGGCTGGTGGCAGGGCTTCCCCTACTGGCAGTCGGTCTTCGTCATCGCGCTGGGCGGCCTGCTGGGCGTCATGTACTCCATCCCCCTGCGCCGCGCGCTGGTCACCCACTCCGACCTGCCCTACCCCGAGGGCGTGGCCGCGGCCGAGGTCCTCAAGGTCGGTGACACCCACGAGGGCGCCGAAGAGTCCCGCCGCGGGCTCATGGCCATCATCTGGGGCGGTCTTTCCTCCGCGGGCTTCGCCATCCTGGGCTCGCTCAAGGCCGTGTCCACCGAGCTGTCCGGGGTCTTCCGGATCGGCTCGGGCGGCACGACGGCGGCCGGCTCCCTCTCCCTCGCCCTCATCGGCGTGGGCCACCTGGTCGGCATCGGCGTCGGCATCGCCATGGTCGTCGGACTCGTCATCTCCTACGGCGTGCTCCTGCCGATGCGCACCTGGGGCAACATCGACGGCGACCTCGCCGACGTCGTCGGCACCATCTTCAAGCAGGATGTGCGCCTCATCGGGGCGGGCACCATCGCCATCGCCGCCGTGTGGACCCTCATCAAGCTCATCGGCCCGATCGTCGCCGGTATCCGCGACTCCATCCGCTCCACCTCCCAGCGCCAGGCCGGCGAGGAGGTCGACCTCACCGAGCGCGACCTGTCCGCCAAGGTCGTCATCGGCGTCACGCTCGCCTCCATGCTGCCCATCGGCGTGCTCCTGTGGCTCTTCGTCCAGGGCACGAGCATCGCCCACTCCGTCATCGGCCTGGTCCTCGTCTCGATCGTCTTCGTGCTGCTGACCGGCCTGGCCGTCGCCTCGGTCTGCGGCTACATGGCCGGTCTCATCGGCGCCTCCAACTCGCCGATCTCCGGCGTCGGCATCATCGTGGCGATCACCGCGGCGCTCGTCGTCAAGGTCGTCCACGGCAGCGTCCAGGGCGACCAGATCGACGCGCTCATCGCCTACACGCTGCTCACCGCGGCCGTCGTCTTCGGCATCGCCACGATCTCGAACGACAACCTCCAGGACCTCAAGACGGGCCAACTGGTCAAGGCGACGCCGTGGAAGCAGCAGGTCGCCCTCATCATCGGCGTCGTCTTCGGCGCGATCGTCATCCCGCCGGTCCTCAACCTCATGCAGAAGGCCTTCGGATTCGCCGGAACCCCCGGCGCGGGGGAGAACGCCCTCGCCGCCCCGCAGGCCTCGCTCATCTCCCAGCTCATCAAGGGCGTCTTCGGAGGGGACCTCAACTGGGGCCTCCTGGGCCTGGGCGCGGGGATCGGCGTCGTCGTCATCATCATCGACGAGGTCCTCAAGCGCACCACCAAGCGCATGTCCCTGCCCGGCCTGGCCGTCGGCATGGGCATGTACCTGCCCATGGCCGTCACCATCATGATCCCGATCGGCGCGCTCCTGGGCGTCGTCCACGACCGCTGGGCCGCCAAGCAGGCGGACCCGGAGGGCGCCAAGCGCATGGGCACCCTGGCGGCCACGGGCCTCATCGTCGGCGAGTCCCTGTGGGGCGTCGTCTACGCCGGGATCGTTGGCTTCTCGGGCGAGGAGTCGCCGCTGGCCTTCGTGCCCGACAGCTTCGAGAGCATCGCCTACTGGCTCGGCCCGGTGGTGTTCGCCGCCGTGACCGCCGCCATGTACTGGTACTCCCGCAAGGCGGCCCGCCGGGCCTGATCGGCCCGTCGCCCGACTCACGCGCACACGCCCGCCCGGCGCGCGAATCCCAGCATGCGCTGAGGATTTGCGCGCCGGGCGCCGCCTTAGGGACCATGGGAGCAGGTAACGAAATGGGAACCGGCGCAGCGGGCCCCACTCAGGCGCGAGGAGGTGCGCGGTGACATCCTTCGAGGAGATGGTGGCATCGGCCCGCGCCGTCGTCGCGGAGCGCGAGTCGCAGGTGCCCCTGGAGGAGATGCGCGACCGGGTCCGTGAGGCGGACAGCCCCACCAACGCCCTCGACGCCCTGCGCCCCCGCAGCGGCTCGATCTCCGTCATCGCGGAGGTCAAGCGCGTCACCGCCACCTTCGCCGACCTCAGCGGGGTGGGGGACGTGGCCGTGCTGGCCCGCTTCTACGCCGCCGGCGGCGCCGCCTGCGTCTCCGTGGTCACCGAGCCCGTGCGCTCCCACGGCTGCCTGGCGGATCTCGACGCCGCGCGCGCCGCCGTCGATATCCCCATCCTCGTCAACGATCTCGTCGTCACCCCCTACCAGGTCCACGAGGCGAGGGTCCACGGGGGCGACCTCCTCCTCCTCGACGCCCGCCTCGAGCCCCTCGTCCTGGAGGCCCTCATCGAGCGCACGCACTCGCTGGGGATGCTCGCCGTCGTCGAGGCCCACTCCCGCAGGGAGGCGATCACCGCCGTGGAGACCGGCGCGCTGTGCGTGGCCGCCGACGCCCGCGACCCCCTCACCGGCCAGGTGGACCACTGCCGCTTCGAGCAGGTCGCCGAGGTCCTTCCCTCCTCCGTGCTGCGCGTGGCCACGGGCGGCGTCGCCGGCCCGAGGGACGTCATGTCCTACGCGCGCCGGGGCGCGGACGTGGTGCTCGTGGGGGAGGCCATCATCCGCTCGCAGGACCCCCAGCAGTTCGTTGCCGAGCTCGTCGCCGCGGGCAACCACCCCGCGCTCCAGAACGCCACCAACCGAGAGGTCAGCTGAGTGCCGCCCACCATCGCCGCCGCCGTCGGCGCAGCGCTCGCCCCCGCGTCGATCCCCAGCCCCTCGCAGTCCGTCTGGCACCTGGGCCCGCTCCCGATCCGCGCCTACGCGTTCTGCATCCTCGCCGGGGTCGCCCTGGCCGTGTGGTGGACGGATCGGCGCTACCGGGCCCGCGGCGGCCAGGCCGAGTTCGCCCTCGACACCGCGATGCTCACCGTGCCCATCGGCATCATCTGCGCTCGCCTCTACCACGTCATCACCTCCCCGGACGCCTACTTCGGGCCGAACGGCGACCTGGCGCGCATCCCGCGCATCTGGGAGGGCGGCATCGGCATCTGGGGCGGCGTGGCCGGGGGCCTCATCAGCGGCGCCCTCTTCCTGCACCACCGGGGCGTGCGCCTGGCCCCCTTCGCCGACGCCGTCGCCCCCGCGATCCTCGCGGCGCAGGCCATCGGCAGGCTGGGCAACTGGTTCAACCAGGAGCTCTTCGGCGGCCCCACCACCCTGCCCTGGGGACTCGAGATCGACCGCGCCCACCTGCCCGCCGGCTACGCGCCCGGGACCCTCTTCCACCCGACCTTCCTCTACGAGGCGCTGTGGTCCGCCGCGGGCGTGTGCGCCCTGCTCTGGCTCGAGCGGCGCCTGCGCCGCGGGGGAGCGAGCGGTGGGCGGCTCCTGTGGGCCTACCTCATGGTCTACACCTTGGGGCGCGCCTGGATCGAGCACCTGAGGATCGATGACGCCCAGCGGATCCTCGGCCTGCGCCTCAACGAGTGGACCTCGCTCGTGGTCTTCGCCGTCGGGCTCATCGGCTTCATCATCGTCACCCGCCGCGGCCCCAGTGACGCGATCCGCGCCGACGGCGGGCAGGCCGGGGGAGAGGCCGGTGGAGCCGAGAAGCCCGCCGGTGGACCTGACGCGCCGTCCCGTGAGAAGGCTGACGATCCGCGTGATCCTCACCGTGGCGGGAACTGAACTCGGCTAGAATATGGGCCATGCGTAGAGCCAAGATCGTCTGCACCCTCGGTCCCGCCACAGATTCCCCCGAGCAGGTACAGGCGCTCGTGGACGCGGGCATGAACGTCGCCCGCATCAACCGCTCCCACGGCAGCGCCGAGGACCACGAGAAGGTCATCGCGCGCGTGCGCGAGGCGGCGGAGGCCTCGGGCCGCTCCATCGCCATCCTCGTGGACCTCCAGGGCCCCAAGATCCGCCTCGGCCGCTTCGTGGGCGACCAGAAGGTCATGCTCAACAAGGGCGATGAGTTCACCATCACCACCGATGACGTCCTGGGCACTGTCAAGCGCTCCTCGACGACGTTCAAGGGCCTGCCGGGTGACTGCCGCCCCGGCGACCGCCTCCTCATCGACGACGGCAACGTGGCCGTGCGCGTCACCGCCGTCACGGACACGGATGTGGTCACGAAGGTCGAGGTCCCCGGGTACGTCTCCAACAACAAGGGCATCAACCTGCCGGGCGTGGCCGTCTCTGTGCCGGCGCTGAGCGAGAAGGACCGCGAGGACCTGCGGTGGGCCCTCAAGGTTGGCGCCGACGTCATCGCGCTGTCCTTCGTGCGCGACGCGAATGACGTCAAGGACGTCCACGAGATCATGGACGAGGTCGGCACGCGCATCCCCGTCATCGCGAAGATCGAGAAGCCGCAGGCGGTCGAGCACCTCCTGGAGATCGTCGACGCTTTCGACGGCATCATGGTGGCCCGCGGCGACCTCGGCGTGGAGATGCCCCTGGAGGCGGTGCCGCTGGTGCAGAAGCGCGCGATCGAGTTGGCCCGCCGCAACGCCAAGCCCGTCATCGTGGCAACCCAGGTGCTGGAGTCGATGATCCAGAACCCGCGTCCGACGCGCGCGGAGGCCTCGGACTGCGCCAACGCGATTCTCGACGGCGCCGACGCGGTCATGCTGTCGGGGGAGACCTCGGTGGGCGCGTACCCGATCGAGGCCGTGCGCACGATGGCCAACATCATTGAGAACGTCGAGGAGAACGGCGGGGAGCGCATCGCGCCCCTGGGCTCCTTCCCGCAGACGCGCGGTGGGGCGCTCACCCGCGCCGCCGCGGAGATGGGCGAGCAGCTCGCCGCCGACTACCTCGTCACCTTCACCCAGTCCGGTGACACGGCCCGCCGTCTGTCCCGCCTGCGCTCGCCCATCCCGCTGCTGGCCTTCACGCCGCTGTCGACGACGCGCAACCAGCTCTCGGTGTCCTGGGGCGTGCAGACCTTCGAGGTTCCCGAGGTCCAGCACACCGATGAGATGGTGACCCAGGTGGACAAGACCCTCCAGGAGAAGCACCTCGCGCAGGTCGGCGACGTCGTCGTCATCGTCGCGGGCATGCCCCCGGGAACCCCGGGCTCCACGAACTCCATCCGCGTCCACACCGTGGGCGAGACGGCCGACTACCTCGGCTGAGGGAGAGCCCGCGCCTCGGCAAGGAGACGGACGACGGCGCGACCCCAGGATTCGCTGGGGCCGCGCCGTTCTCGTATGCGCCACGGCCTGGAGCTCGCGTCCAAAGCACCTGCAAGTTGTCCAGAGCAACCCTGGGAGGTCCTGGGCAGCGCTGGGCCGTCCTGAGCATCGCGGGGAGCGCTGCTTTCAACGCACCAGAGGCGCCCGAACCCAACCTCCGCTTCGTGGTGCGGGGCGGTGACGCCTGCGGACTCGTCGTCGAGAGCATCCCCAGACCGTTGAAAGCATCCCCAAGCCGTCTTGAGCACCCTGCTATGGGATGCGACGGTCTGGGGATGCTCCAATCGGTCTCCAGGTGCTTTCGACGCAGTCTCCACGAGCGTCACCGCGCAACTGCGCAGGACTGGACCCGTTGCGGACGTACCTGGGGTTTGCGGGCTCTTCCGGTTTGAGGGGGTAGTCAGGTGCTCAGCCGGTGCCTGAGGCCTCCGGCGTGGATGAGGGATCGGGTGATGCAGTGGGTGAGGTTGCGCAATCCTTGGGCGATGCCTCGTAGGTGCTCGAGCCTGCCGCCCGTGGCCTCGGTGGGGGCGTTGGATGAGCCGGGGTGGTCGAAGTAGGCCAGGGGTGTCCTCGCTGCTGCGTTTCAGGGTTCTTTCGAGGCGGGCGGTCTCCTGGATCCCGGCTGGCACCCCAGAGGAGATGGATCTGATCAGGGCGCTCATGAGGCCTCGGCCGTGGGCCTTGTCGGGGTGCTGGTGGGCGTCGATCATCTTCTGGTAGACCGCCCAGGTGATCTCCACGGGGGTGTGGCGCTGGTCGGCGAACAGCCCGGCCAGCCTGGTCGGCTGCCTCTGGGTGAGCAGGCCCTCCCTGGTCAGCAGGGTGCGGCGCGCCGCGTGCAGCGCGTCGGCCGCGGTGCCCCTGCGGCCGGTGGTGGCCTGCTGGACTCTGCGGCGGGTCTCATCGAGGGCGTCGCCGGCGAGCTTGACCACGTGGAAGGGGTCCATGACTGCCCTGGCGTCTGGTAGTTGCTCGGTTGTGGCGGTCTTGTTAGCCGGTGAAGCCGTCCATCGCCACGATCTCGATCTGCTGGCGCCAGGCGGCGGGCCGGTCGGCCAGCCAGCAGGCCAGGGCCTTCTTGGATCGGCCGGGAATCATGTCGACCAGGCGTGCCGGCCCGGCGCCGTCGCGCACGGGCGTCAGGTCGATGATGACCGTCACGCAGCGCTCGCCTCTGCGGTGGCGCCACACATGCTCGTCTATCCCGATCACGCCAGCCCCCGTCAGGCGGTCCTCCAGGGGCCCCAGGGCCTTTATGCCGGCTTTCAGGACGGCGTCGTTGGCGGCGTCCCACCCCACGCCCAGGCGCGCCGCGACCCGCGAGACGGCCATATTGTCCAGGGCGACCGCCTCCAGCGCCCAGGCGGCGGCCGAGCGCGTCAGGATGCCCCGGGGCCCGGCCACCGAGCTGATGTCGACCCTCCAGACCCGGCGGCAGAGCTGGCAGGCGATCCTGGGGACCCTCACCAGCAGGCGCGTGACCCTCCCGCAGGCCGGGGCGTGGGCAAGGACGCGCGCCACCGTGCCGGCCCGCCGCCCCATCGCCCCGCACGAGGCGCAGAACAGCCGCTCGTCAACAGGGGCGATGACAAGGCGGGCCTCGACGACCAGCTCGCCGCCATCGGCGAGGCGCTGGCCCGTGGCGCGCAGGCCCAGGGGCCCCAGGCCCAGCAGGGCGTCGGGATCGATCGGCTCGAAGCGCTCCCCGGCCAGGGCGCGCGCGGTAGCCTTCAACATGGCGTCGGGGTCCTCCACCAGGCGATGGATAGTTCAGCGACACCCATCATGCCCACCAAGGGCCCCGACGCCCCGCCGTCTACCCCCGCGCGCCCACCACCCCGCCTACACCCACAAACCGGAAGAGCCATCAATCCTCTCCGCGCCACCAAGATCGCTGAGACCAAGGCGGGAATCGAAGGACGCCTCCACCAAAGACGTTCGGGGGTCGCCTGAGGTGTCGGGCGCCCAGAAGCTCCACGTCGTCAGGATCGGGATCTCGACCTCTGTAGGATCGGCGCCGTTCCGAAGCGACTCCAGTGCGGCCTGGGCCGCCTCACGGGCGTACCTCCTGGCCAGCCATGACTTCCCCGATCCTGGGCCGCCAAGGATGACAAGCGAGGAGGCGCCCGCCAGAGCCTCCTCAGAGGAGACGATCGTCGGTGTGGCCGAGGCCTGACGGTGGCTGTCCGATCCGCCATCGCCCTGCTCTAAGGAGAGCCGCTGCTCCAGAACAGTCTGCCTGTCCCCAACGAATGACGAGCGGTCCCAGTCGTCTACTCGGGCCTCCAAGTAGACGATGAGGTCCTTCCGGGTCGCCTGGGCAACGAGACGCGCATGCAAGCCATGGGCATAGCGCTCGATTGCAGCGTTGCCAGCCTCAAGGCAATTGAGCGACGGCGTGACCTCTTCTCTCAATGCCGCCTCAGACGCCCCGACAAATACCTGATGAGAGGTGTAGTACCGTTGGATCAGATATTCATATGTGGCGCGCAAAGCCTCGCGGGCGATGGCGTGCTCGCTGTCGCCCCAGTCCGCGTCCGCCCACGAGGAACCGGCATCGGCCGCGCGCTGCTTGGCCTTGCCAACGATCCGATCAGCCACCGTGGTCGCATTCAGTCGCGACTGCCCGAGTTCACGGTCGCTCGGCCCATGCTGTTCCACTACATCGCGCGCGATGGCGAGCCCCGTAATCAGCTCGTCGTCGGAGAAGCCCTCGCCATGGCCCCATGCGGAGATGGTGCTCTCCACCTCAGACTGCAGGCGCTTACGCTCTGCCTGGCTGTCGATCATGGCTTTGAGCCGCTTGACGCCTGCCGCTGTCGCCGCAGTGGCAGCGGGACCTGCTCCTCCAACGAGCGCCGCCACCGCGATGGTCGTGAGGTCGCCGATCGCCTCGCTCAGTTTCGTGTTTCCAGTAGGCGCCATCGCTCGACCTTCCCCGCCGGGCAGGGCCGCAAACAGCCGCCGGGCGCGCATCGTTGGGCTGATGAGGGAGTACCTCCGGTGGGACTCGAACCCACAACACTCCGATTTTGAGTCGGATGCCTCTGCCAGTTGGGCTACGGAGGCGCGGGCGGCGCGCGGCCGCCACACGGTGATGCGACGCAGTGTTCGTGTCTGGCCGCGTTTGGCCCACTACGTACGGCGATCATACTAGACTCGCCCCCGTGAGTACCGAGTCCAGCACTAGCGCCCGTCGGGTTCTCGTCGCCGAGGACGAGACCCTCATCCGACTCGACATCGTCGAGACCCTCACCGAGGCCGGCTACGAGGTCGTCGCCGAGGCCGCTGACGGCGAGGAAGCCGTCCGCCTCGCAGGCGAGCATGAGCCCGACCTCTGCGTCATGGACGTCAAGATGCCCGTCATGGACGGCATCACCGCCGCCGAGCAGATCATCGAGAAGCACGGCTGCGCCGTCGTCATGCTCACCGCCTTCTCCCAGGCCGAGCTCGTCGAGCGCGCCAGCGCCGCCGGCGCCATGGCCTACGTCGTCAAGCCCTTCACCCCGGCCGACCTCCTCCCCGCCCTCGAGATCGCCTTCTCCCGCCACGAGGAGATCGCCTCCCTCGAGTCCGAGATCGCCGACCTCAACGAGCGCTTCGAGACCCGCAAGCGGGTCGACCGCGCCAAGGGCCTCCTCATGGAGCGCATGGGCCTGTCCGAGCCCGAGGCCTTCCGCTGGATGCAGAAGACCTCCATGAACCGCCGCCTGACCATGCGCGAGGTCGCCGACGCCGTCATCGAGCAGGTCGGCTCAACGGCCAAGAGCGGCGGGAAGACGGCCAAGGCCCCCAAGGCGGGCAAGAGCGCCAAGAGCGAGGACGCCGACGCCTGAGCGGACGCCCGCCCCAGACGCCTGAGCGGCGGGGCGTCAGCCTGCCCCAGGCGCCCAACCGCCCCGGGCGCTCAGACGAACATGCTCCGCAGCGTCCCCCGGGCGGTCGTCCTGCCCTCGTCGTCACTGACGACGACCTCGTAGACGCAGGTCTTCCTGCCCACGTGGACCGGCTGCGCCACCGCCGTCACCCAGCCCTGGCGCACCGGGCGGAGGTGGCTGACCTGCAGCTCGGCGCCCATCGGGAGCATCCCCTCCGGAGCCGCCCGCCGTGCCGCGAACGACGCCGCCGTCTCGATGAGCGAGGCGCTCGCGCCACCGTGCAGCACCCCCGAGACCTGGCGGGCCCCCTCGACGGGCATCCGCATGACCGTGCGCTGGGCGCCCAGCATGACCACCTGCATCCCCAGCGTCGCCATGAGAGTGCCCGCCTCGCGGTCCTCCATCGCCGTGCCCACGGCCGAGGCCGCCGACACCGCCGAGCCAGCCGGCATGGGCACGGGGAACTGCCTCACCCGGCGAGGAGGGAAGGCCGCCGTCACCTCGGGCGACTCCGCCGACTCCCCACTGGCGCCCGCACCACCGGTCTCACCCGGCCATGCGGGCGCGTCGGGGCTGACCGGGCTGGGAGCCGTCTCCGCGTCGGAGGAGGGGCGGTCGGTCGGGAGGGCGCTGGGGCTCATGTCGCTCATACCCCGTAGGCTGGCACGGTGAGCACCTCCACGACCAGACCCGCGCCGTCATCCACGGACGGAGCCCCTCGCCGCCTGCTCCTCATCGACGGCCACTCCATGGCCTTCAGGGCCTACTACGCCCTGCCCGTGGAGAACTTCACGACCTCCACCGGCCAGGCCACCAACGCCGTCCACGGCTTCGCCTCCATGCTGCTCTCCCTCATCGAGCAGGAGGCCCCCACGCATGTGGCCGTGGCCTTCGACCTCGCGGGCGGCACCTTCCGCACCGAGGAGTACTCCGAGTACAAGGGCACCCGCGACGCCACGCCCGAGCCCTTCATCGGCCAGGTCGAGCTCATCCAAGAGGTCCTCGACGCGATGGGCATCCGCTGGCTCACCAAGGACCGCTACGAGGCCGACGACATCCTCGCCACACTGGCCACCACCGGCCAGGGGGCGGGCATGGAGGTCCTCCTGTGCTCCGGCGACCGCGACTCCTTCCAGACCGTCACCGAGCGCTGCACCGTGCTCTACCCCATCAAGGGCGTGTCCACCCTGCGCCGGATGACGCCGGCCGAGGTCGAGGAGCGCTACGGCGTCACCCCCGAGCGCTACCCGCACCTGGCCGCCCTCGTCGGCGAGACGAGCGACAACCTGCCCGGCGTGCCCGGGGTCGGCCCCAAGACCGCCGCCAAGTGGATCGCCCAGTACGACGGCCTCGACGGCATCGTCGCCAGCGCCGACCAGATCAAGGGAAAGGCCGGCCAGTCCCTGCGTGACCACCTCGACGACGTCCTGCGCAACCGCCGTCTCAACCGGCTCCTCACCGACCTCGACCTCGGCATCGACCCCGCCCGGGACCTGGAGTACCTGGGCGCCCACCGCGCCGCCCTCACCCGCGTCATGGAGGCCCTGGAGTTCCGCACGATCCTCCAGCGCGCCCAGCGCGTCCTGCCCTTCGCCGACACCTCCGACCACGGCCCACAGGGCTCGGCCGCCCCCGAGGGCCCTGCCGCCGCCCTGGAAACCCTCGCGCCCGCGGTCCTCGGCCACGGCATCGAGCCCGGCCGCCTCGCCGAGGCGATCCAGGAGCTCGCCGACGGCGCCCTCGGCCTCCACATCATCGGGGACCTGCGCCCGGGCCTCGGCGACCCGCGACTCGTCGCCCTGTCCGACGGCGAGCGGGCCGTCGTCGCCGACCCCTCCCTCCTGCTGCCGGGCGACGAGCGGGCCCTCGGCGCCCTCCTGGCCGATCCCGCGCGCCGCCTCGTCGTCGCCGACGCCAAGGGCTCCTCCCACGCCCTGGCCGCCCGGGGCTTCGAGCTGCGGGGCGTCGCCGCCGACCCCTCCCTGGCCGGCTACCTGTGCCGCCCCGAGCAGCGCAGCTACGACGTCGACAGCCTCGTCCAGCGCTGGCTCGGCATCGACCTGGCCGGCATGGAGGACGATGCCAGCGCCGACGGCGGCCAGCAGGGCTTCGACCTCGACGCCCTCGCCGCGGATGCGGTTCCCACCGAGGCCCTGCGCGCCGCGCGCCGCGCCGCCGCGCTCCTGCCCCTCCAGGACGCCCTCGACGCCCAGATGGAGCAGCGCGGGGCCTCCGCCCTCTTCACCGGCCTCGAGATGCCAGTCTCGGAATGCCTGGGCAGGATGGAGGCCCTGGGCATCGCCGTCGACGACGACGTCCTGGCCGCCCGCGAGGCCGAGCTCGACGGGCGGGTCAACCACGCCCAGGCCGCCGCCTTCGAGGCCGCCGGCCACGAGCTCAACCTCTCCAGCCCCAAGCAGCTCCAGACCGTCCTCTTCGACGAGCTCGGCATGCCCAAGACCCGCAAGACCAAGACCGGGTACACCACGGACGCGGGCGCTCTGGCCGAGCTCTACGCCAAGACCGGGCACCCCTTCCTCGCCCAGCTCCTGGAGCACCGCGACGCCATCAAACTGCGCCAGACCGTCGAGGGACTGCGCAAGGCCATCCAGCCCGACGGCCGCATCCGCACCACCTTCCAGCAGACCATCGCCGCCACCGGCCGCCTGTCCTCCATCGACCCCAACCTGCAGAACATCCCCGCCCGTACCGAGGAGGGGCGCCGCATCCGCGAGGCCTTCACCGTCGGCGAGGGCTACGAGTGCCTCATGACGGCCGACTACTCCCAGATCGAGATGCGCATCATGGCGCACCTGTCCGGGGACGAGGCCCTCATCGAGGCCTTCCGCTCCGGGGAGGACCTGCACCGCTACGTGGCCGCCCTCGTCCACCGCATCGACGTCGACGACGTCACCCCCGAGCAGCGCGGCCACGTCAAGGCCATGAGCTACGGCCTGGCCTACGGGCTGTCCACCTACGGCCTGGCCAAGCAGCTCGGCATCGAGAACGCCGAGGCCATGGCCCTGCGCGACGCCTACTTCGCCCGCTTCGGTCGCGTCCACGACTACCTCGAGGCCGTCGTCGACCAGGCGCGCCGCGACGGCTACACCCAGACGATGCTCGGGCGCCGCCGCTACCTGCCGGACCTGGGCAGCGACAACCGCCAGCGCCGCGAGATGGCCGAGCGCGCCGCCCTCAACGCCCCCATCCAGGGCTCGGCCGCCGACATTGTCAAGCGCGCCATGGTGGACGTCGCCGAGGCGCTCACCGCCCAGGGCCTGGCCAGCCGCATCCTCCTGCAGATCCACGACGAGCTCCTCCTGGAGATCGCGCCGGGGGAGGGCGACGCCGTCGAGGCCCTCGTCAGGGAGCGCATGGGCCGGGCCGTCTCACTGTCCGTGCCCCTTGACGTCTCCGTGGGGCGCGGCAGCACCTGGCGCGACGCCGCTCACTGAGCCCCGTCTGTGAGGGATTCCATGACGAGGCGCGCGCCAGGGCTGTGGGAACCTCAGGGTTCCGAAACGGCCACTGGCTGGTAGAGTTCGATGCGTGCGCCCCGCGGGCGGATCACGATTGTGAAACATTCGGTGACATTCGATGATCTGACCAACCGCACGCCGTGCCAGTCCGGGCTGGCCCGTCTTGCGGGGGACGCATGGCATCTATCGTCCCGACCCCCAAGTCCGTTTCGGAGCAACCCCTACATGACCAACAACACGCCCAGCCCTGCCCCGGTCGCCGTCAACGACATCGGCTCGACCGAGGAGATCCTCGCCGCCGTCGACGAGACCATCAAGTACTTCGATGACGGCGACATCGTCGAGGGCACTGTCGTCAAGGTCGACCACGACGAGGTCCTCCTCGACATCGGCTACAAGACCGAGGGCGTCATCCTCGCTCGCGAGCTGTCCATCAAGCACGACGTCGACCCCGACGAGATCGTCTCCGTCGGCGACGAGATCGAGGCCCTTGTGCTCCAGAAGGAGGACAAGGAGGGTCGTCTGCTCCTGAGCAAGAAGCGCGCCCAGTACGAGCGCGCCTGGGGCACCATCGAGCGCGTCAAGGAGGAGGACGGCGTCGTCACCGGCTCTGTCATCGAGGTCGTCAAGGGCGGGCTCATCCTCGACATCGGCCTGCGCGGCTTCCTGCCCGCCTCCCTGGTCGAGATGCGCCGCGTGCGCGACCTCCAGCCCTACGTGGGCCGCGAGCTCGAGGCCAAGATCATCGAGCTGGACAAGAACCGCAACAACGTGGTCCTCTCCCGCCGCGCCTTCCTCGAGCAGACCCAGTCCGAGGTCCGCACCAACTTCCTGCAGACCCTCGGCAAGAGCCAGGTCCGCACCGGTGTGGTCTCCTCCATCGTCAACTTCGGCGCCTTCGTGGACCTGGGCGGCGTCGACGGCCTCGTCCACGTCTCCGAGCTGTCCTGGAAGCACATCGACCACCCGTCCGAGGTCGTCGAGGTCGGCCAGGAGGTCACCGTCGAGGTCCTCGACGTCGACTTCGACCGCGAGCGCGTCTCCCTGTCGCTGAAGTCCACGCAGGAGGACCCGTGGCAGGCCTTCGCCCGCACCCACGCCATCGGCCAGGTCGTCCCCGGCAAGGTCACCAAGCTCGTCCCCTTCGGCGCCTTCGTCCGCGTCGAGGACGGCATCGAGGGCCTCGTCCACATCTCCGAGCTCGCCCAGCGCCACGTCGAGGTGCCCGAGCAGGTCGTCAAGGTCGGTGAGGACGTCTTCGTCAAGGTCATCGACATCGACCTCGAGCGCCGCCGCATCTCCCTGTCCCTCAAGCAGGCCAACGAGGGCGTCGACCCCGCCAGCGAGGACTTCGACCCCTCGCTCTACGGCATGGCCGCGGAGTACGACGAGAACGGCAACTACAAGTACCCCGAGGGCTTCGACCCGGAGACCAACGAGTGGCTCGAGGGCTTCGAGGCGCAGCGCGAGGCCTGGGAGGCCGAGTACGCGGCCGCCCACGCCCGTTGGGAGGCCCACAAGGCCCAGGTCGCCAAGGCCCAGGAGGAGGACCAGGACTCCGGCGAGACCGTCCCCGCCGGCTCCACCTCCTACTCCTCGACCTCCACGGAGGCCACCGGCACCCTCGCCTCCGACGAGGCCCTTGCCGCCCTGCGCGAGAAGCTGACCGGCAACTGATCGGCCACCGCGTGTAGCACTCCGACGGCGCCCCCGGCCCACACCGGCCGGGGGCGCCCCACGTCAGGAGCGTGTCATGTCTGGCAGTGCTCCCCATCGCGAATGCTCTAGTCTCTATGCGAGGCTGAACCAGGGCGGTGCCCTGCCGCCGCAGTCGACCCCTGAGAGGCAGGATGATGAGCTGGTCCGACGACTCCGAGGCCCTGCGCGGCATCGAGGAGCCGAGATCCCCCGCGGGGGCCGCCGCGTTCCTCGCCGCGGTCACCTCGGCCTTCGACGGCTCCGACCCCGCGGATCCCGGCAGCCACGAGGAGCTGCGCCGCTCCGGTCTGGGCGAGGCCCTGGCCGAGGTCGACCGGGACGCGCTCGTGGCCCTCGCCGAGGACCCCCGCCTGAGCCGCGACGAGATCGAGGCCGCCATCAGCCACTGCATCGGTATCCGCCGCGCGGCGGGCGTCTCCGAGGTCCCCACCCGCTACGCCCGCATCGAGATGTGCGCGGCGCTCGGCCAGCGCGCCGAGGCCCTCAGCGAGCTGCGCGAGGCCAGGCTCTTCTCCATGGGGGACATCGACCCGCGAGTGACCCTCGCGGCGGCCACCTTCAATGACGACTTCTCCGGTGTCATCCGCACGGCCTCCTCGGCCACGCTGCGCAAGATCGCCGACCCCTCCGCGGTCTCGGAGGGACTGTCCTCCAGCCTCCTGCCCTACCTCGCCCAGGAGCGGCGGGTCGAGGGGGAGGACGCCCTCGCCACGCTCGACACCATCGAGCCCCCCGCCTGGCAGCGCCTGCGCGTGCTCGGCCGGCGCCTGGAGTACATGGCGCTCGCCGGGCAGTGGGAGCGGGCCATGGCCGTCATGCGGCACACCGATCTCAAGGACGGCAGCCAGTCCACCGCCTGGACGCTCATGAACACGGCGGCCTGCATGGCGCTCGTCCTGCGGGAGGCCGTGCGCGCCGGCTATGGCCAGAACGCCCTCGGCGCCGCCGTGCAGCTGCGCTCGGAGCTCGGCCCCGAGCTCGCTCTGACGGGCTGGGACACGGTCGCCCACGCCTATGACATGGCCACCACCTTCGCGCGGGTCCTCGCCCGGATCTTCGACGAGCGCAACGGCGGCAACGGCGTCTCGGAGCGGATCGAGACGCGGATGGCCGCCGAGGCCTCCAGCCTGCGCAACCGCTCTTACGGCACCATGACCGGCGGCTTCGGCATGCAGGCGGAGACCGCTGCCAACCGCGCCGCCCTCGTCCAGGAGACCCAGGAACTGCTCGTCCTGGCGCGCGGCTACGGCCTCGGCGCGGTGCGCGAGCGGGCCATGCGCACCGCGGAGATGGTGAGCGACTCCCTGTCGGCGGGCATTGATGAGACCCAGCTCGAGGTCATCATCGAGCTCCGCGTGGTCTTCGCCCGTCTCCTCCTCGCCCTGGGCGCCTCCGAGCGCGCTGAGGGCGAGGCGCTGCGCACGGCGGAGTTGTGCTTGTCCCAGGGCTGGCAGGAGATCGCCTGCGCCTCCTTCGTGACGGCCGGACGAGCGGCCTCCGAGCGCCACGAGATCTCCGCCGCCCGTGAGCACACGGGCCAGGTGACCGCCATCCTGGCCGACTGGGGCACCAGCCGTATGAGCGAGCGGCTCACGATCCTCGTCGAGGCCATCGGCGACCACGCCAGCTCGGTCCTCCTCCTCACCGACCTCGCCGAGCGGACCTCCCAGAACGTCGAGGAGGACAACACCCTCGCCGCGCCCACGCGCGAGGTCTGCCGGAAGGCCCGCTCCGAGCTCGGCAAGGTCGGCCGCGTCCCCGACGGCGTCGAGGCCCGCCTGACGGCCGTCGAGGAGAGGATCGCCCCGTATGGCCGCGGCCGGGGAGGCCGCCACCGCGCCGCCGGATGAGCGGGTGTTGTGCGAGGCGTTCGTTCCGCTCGCGCTCCCGCCGACGATCGGACCATGCTCACTCGCCATCCAGGTGACTCACAGGCGCCCATACCGTTAATCTCACCGCATGACGCAGACGCAGGACGCCCCCGGCCCTCAGAGCTGCGCCACGGTGGTCCCAGACGTGGCCAGTAGACCGGTGACGGTCCATATCACCGGGTTCGAGCCCTTCGGCGGAGCCGGCTCCAACGCCTCGTGGGAGGCCGTGCGGCTCCTGCCGGAGACCATCGAGCTGGCAGGAGGCAGCGCCGCCCTGACCCGGGACATCCTCCCGGTCGCCTTCACCGCGGCGATGACCGCCGCTCGCAGCGTCATCGGGCGTCTGCGCCCCGACGTCGTCGTGCACGTCGGAGAGCAGGCGGGAGCCCGGACGGTGGTGCTGGAGACCACCGCCTACAACGAGGCGACGGCGCGCATCCCCGACAACACCGGGATCCGGCCCACCGGCGAGGAGCTCGTCCCCGGCGGCGCACCGCTGTGGCGCGCGACATGGCCGGCGGCGGCGCTGGTGGGGCGGCTGAGCGCGGCCGGCCTGCCGGCGGCCCGTTCGGACGACGCCGGACGGTATGTCTGCAACGCCACGTTCTACGCGGCGCTCGACGCCGCCTCCCACCTGCCCGAGGCGGAGCGGCCCGTCATCGGCTTCGTCCACGTGCCGCCCTCGAAGGTCATGGCCCCCCGGGCGGTCGCGGAGGTGCTCCGTCTGCTCATCGTCGAGCTCGCTGACCTGATCCGCCGTCGTCGCACCGCGATGGCGGGCGTCGGCAGGCTCAGGGTGCCGCGCGGCGGCCGGACGCTGCGTGTGGGGCTCACCGGCGGCATCGGCTCGGGCAAGTCGACGGTGGCGAGCCTGCTCGCCGCGCGCGGCGCCTGCGTCGTGGACGCCGACGCCATCGCCCGGGAGGTGGTGGAGCCGGGCTCCCCGGCGCTCGCCGCGGTCGTGTCGGCATTCGGGACGACGGTCCTGACCGCCGACGGCGCCCTGGACCGGGCGGCGCTGGCCGGGCGCGTCTTCACCGACCCCGGCGCCCGCGGCGTGCTCGAGGCGATCACGCTGCCGTACATCGCCCAGACGGCGGCCCAGCGCATGGAGGACGCAGGGCCCGGCGGCGTGGCCGTGTACGACGTCCCCCTCCTGGTGGAGCGGGGGATGGACGACCTCTTCGACTGCGTCGTGGTCGTCGAGGCGCCCCTCGCACTGAGGATCGCGCGCCTGGAGGAACGGGGCCTGTCGCGAGAAGAGGCCATGAGCCGCATGGCCAGCCAGGCCGACGACGAGGAGCGCCGTCGTATAGCTGATGTCCTGCTGCTCAACAACGGCACCCGGGAGGACCTCGCCGACGGCGTCGACTGGCTGTGGGAGCACCGGCTGGCTGCCGCTGCGGGGTGAGCTCGACAATGCCCGCCCGGCAGTGAACCATTGGCCCAATTAGCCCAGTTGGCCCGCCCGCTGCCGGCCATCAGCGAGAACCGTCCCCTCGGTGCTGTCTCGCCCACGGCCGTGGGCCATGGGCGTGGACTGGTCCTTGTATGGTGTCGCCGTCAATGGCTCGCCGTCCCTGACGGGTAGAGACTGCGTCGGCGCTGGAACGACGATCGTGGTCCCGCTCAGGAGCAGGACCAAAACAGACGGCGTCACCCGCTGGCCGGCCTACCTCGCCCCTGACATGTGCGCCGTTGCCGCAACCGCCCATCTTGGCTCATCACAAAATAAAATCACCTACAGAACGAGTTTTTCTCATCAGGGGTGGTGTTGCTTAGGTTGAGGATGACGAGGGCGGTGGCAACGACTTTGGTGACGGTTGATGGGGCGAGGGTGTCTCTCCTGAGGGCTTTGAAGCCCTTGAAGAGGGCGTTGGCCCTCTCGGCGGGGGCGCTCAGGCAGGCCTGGATGTGGTTGTAGGTCTGGTCCGCGGGGTCGGGCTTGGGGCCTTTGATGGGGGTCTTGATGCCGATTCTCCGGGCTCGGTTTCTTTTGGTCAAGGCACATGCTGCCCGGCGGTCCCGCGTGCACCCACTAACAACACACCCGCCTTCCCCACCACCCTCAACGATCTCCGAACCCCCACCCTTATCCCTGATGAGAAAGGCTCAATGATCGACTTGATGTCTACTATCGCTCCTGCGGGTGTAGTGGTTGTCGAGACGCGTGAAGACCTCGTCGAGCGGCTATACCCTGTAGCCATGGAGAACCCTCCTGGCCTGAAGGAATCGTCGGTTCGATGACGCACTGCAAAGGCTACCGCGCGGCTGCGGTCGCGTCGAGCGCGGCGGTGAGGTCCCTAGGCGTCGACGCAGAGCCGAACGCTGCGCTGCCGGCAGACACGCTTGCGCTAGCGGCAACGGTGTCGGAGCGACAGCATCTTCGACGGCTGGCTCTCGAACAATCCGACATCGCGTTCGACCGCCTGCTCTTCGGCATTAAGGAAAGCATTTATAAGGCTTGGTTCCTTCTTGTGCGGGCATGGGTAGATTTCGGTGACGCTAATGTCAGGATATCGCGTGACGGCTGCTTCTCTGCCTCTGCCGGCTTACCTAATCATGGTGCGATACAATGTGTGAGTCGTTGGCGCGCTTCCCGGGGCTTTCTCGTTACTATGCTCGTCTTGTGACCGGAGGAGGCAAGGTGGATCATTGAGATTTGCTGGCTCTTCGTGTTTGAGGGTGTCGTGGTAGGGCATCTGCGGGGTGCGTGGCTGGGGTGGCGGAGCGGGGCTGGTGCCCTCCCGGTACCCTGCCGCTTACCGTCACGTCTCGCCCCGGCATCCTCCCTTGTCCTTCCTTTGCCGCCTTGGCATACGCCCCTGCGTACTTTGGCTGGAATTAAGCAAAATGGCATTCTGGGGCGGCTGCTGAGGGATTCCTGGTTAGCGTCTGCGGAGCATCTCGCATGAGGACTGCCTCGTGCGGATCGACATGACGAATGAGGAGCGGGACGTCCTCATCAGGTGGAAGAAGCGTTCGGACACCCTGCAGGCTTGTGAGAATTGAGGGCGGAGGCGGTTGTGCGCGCTGCCCGCGGTGTCGGCCGGGATACTGTCGCGGAGGTGGTCGGGTGGGCCGAGGCGGTGCGCGAGTGGCTGTCGCAGTGGCGGCAGGGGCGGGCTGAGCCCTCGTGGTGGTCGGTCGCGCCGTGGGCGGGAACGCGGCAAAGCTCAAGCGGGCGCAGAAGGGAGGAGGTGGAGGAGGTTCCTGGTGAGCCGCCGTCGAAGCCGCTCTCGGGGGTGGGCACCGGGGTTGGGCTTTGGGGCGCCCACGGCTTCTTGGGGGTGGTCGCGTCTGATCAGGTTCGGTGCCCGGTAGGGGTCGGGCTCCTGCTGACCTGCTGCTCATGCGCCTTGTCGGGCATGAGCCTCAGGCTCCCCGACCCGTCCAGGGGGGCGCCGCGACAAGAGAGGGGCGCCGCCAGGCGGGTGGCCGAGGTCCGAGGCCAGGTCAACGATCTGTTCCAGGACGGCTGGGAGGCCTGGTGACCTCGACGAGGTCCGCGCCGGCCACGAGGCCGAGACCAGGCGCACGCGGCCCTCCCCAGGGGGGAGAGGAGGACAAGGCTGTCCGTGGACCGGGCGAAGGCGAGCAGGTCGTTCCTCGGGGCACCGGGCCTGACGACCAAGAAGATTGAGGACCCACCCGACCCGGGGGGGGGAGAGACCAGGACGCCGAGCGGACCCGCCCTCATGACGGGTCGCCCGGCGGGCGAGACCGGTGAGGGACAGGAGGACCGCGGTCGTCCTGGGCGACGCCGGGCTCCACCACGCCAAGGGCCCTGACCGACCTCCACGCCCCCGGTCAGGAGCCAAGGCGCATCACACCCATCCACATGCCCCCCTGCGCCCCCGACCCCGGGTCCCACCAAGCACGCACAAGACGCCGCCAAAGCCAGCACCGCCAGCCCCCGCGCGCTCGCCCCGCAGAACACCTTCGCGGTCTTCACCGCCCACATCACCAACCACACCCTCGACCACGACTTCAAGCACCCCCCAGTCACACCACCACACACCGATCTTGTTCAACTCCAGCCATTTCTAGTGATCTCCGCCCTGACCCGCATCGACAACCCACCCCCGTATGCCCACCACGATCCGCGACTTTCGCGGGCATACAAGATGAGTCTCGTCGTAGCATTGATTCCAGACGGTCGTTGTGCTAGATAAGTTGCTGCAGGCGCGAACCCTATACCTCTCACCTTGATGGAGGCGCTGCATGGGAACTCCCGCTCCGTTGTACTCGGCGTTGCGCGGCTGGCGGCGGACGAGGCCCGAGGCCGCCGCTTACACACACCTGCGCCCGGACGGGCACGGGAACTCTACGCTCGAGACACTGACGTGGGAGCAGCTCGACCTGCGGGTCGCCATCTTGGCCCGTAGGCTCACTGTGGTGTGCGACCGCCAGGACAGAGTGGTCCTCGCCCTGCCTCAGACTCTGTATTACCCCGTCGCGTTCTTCGCCTGCCTGCGCGCAGCGCTCGTGGCCGTGCCGGTCTCGACAGTCGAGAGCCCCGGTCACGAGATAAGACTTCGATCAGTGATCGCGGACTGCGACCCCGCGGTCGTCCTGACCACGGAGGAGCACCTGGACGCCGTGCGCGGGCTGGTCGGGCGGCTCAGTTGCGATCTCGACCGGGCTCGAGCCCCGCGGGTCATCGCGGTCGACGACAGCCGGGATCCAGAGGAGCGTCCGGTGCCCGCCGAGGATATCGGTGCCGAGGATGTCGCGTACCTTCAGTACACGTCAGGCTCCACCAGCACACCGGCCGGGGTTGTCGTGACGCACAGCGCCCTGCACAAGAACCTCGACCAGATCGTGGAGAGGTTCGCTCCTGACGCCGGGTGCACGTCGGTCTCCTGGCTGCCGTTCTTCCATGACATGGGTCTGCTCAATGGCCTGCTTGTGCCGGTCCGAGTTGGGTGCCGGGCGGTCTTCATGGAGCCGACAGCGTTCATAGGGCAGCCGGGGGCGTGGATTGGCGCCCTCGCGAGGTTCCCCCGCGCGTATTCGGCCGCGCCGAGCTTCGCCTTCGAGCTCATCATGCGCCGGATGCAGCCGGCGGACCTGGAGGGGATCGACCTCAGCGGGCTGCACGGGGTCGTCGTCGGCTCGGAACCGATCAACGGCGCGGTAATGGGGCTGGTTGAGGCCGAGCTCGGGCGGGTCGGCCTGAGACCCGACGCGCTCATGCCGTCCTACGGCCTGGCCGAGAACGTCGTGCTCGTCTCGGGCGATCGGGGCGTAAGGACCTACACTCTCGATGCCGACGCCCTTCGACGGGACAGGGCGGAACGCGCCCCCGGGGAGCCCGGCAGCGTGACGCTTGTGGGCTGCGGTCGGCCCGTTAACGGGCTGTTGCTTCGGATCGTCGATCCGCGCAAACGGGTACCCTGCCCACCCGGTCGTGTCGGTGAGGTCTGGTGCCATGACCCCGATGCACCGCATCGCTACTGGTCGAGCGCCGGCCGTCAGGATGACACCTTCGACGGGCGGCTGGAGTGCGGCGGGGACGCCCCCCGGAGCCGGTGGCTGCGCACCGGGGACCTCGGTGTCCTCGTCGATGGGGAGCTCGTTATCACCGGGCGAATTAAGGACCTCATTATCATTGACGGCGTCAACCACTACCCCTCGGACATCGAGCGGACAGCGACAGACATCCACCCCGCTGTACGCGCCGGACGACTGGTGGCCTTCTCCGTACCGGTGCCGGAACGCGGCGACTCGGTCAGCGGGGAGGAGATCGCTCTCGTCGTCGAGACACGGACAGACCGGGAGGCCCCCGAGGACCTGGCCTCGCAGATCCGCCACGAGGTCACGCGTGTCCACAACGTCCCCGTTCATGAAGTGCGCCTAGTCAGAGCAGGTACCTTGCCATTGTCCACGAGCGGTAAGGTCCGTCGACAGGCGACGCGCGCGCTCTACCTCGCGGGGCGGCTCGACGAGGACGGCGCTCAATGAGCGCCGACTCGTCCCGGTTCGAGACCGACTCCCCCTCGCGCGACGCCGGAGCGATGAGTTGTGACGACCTTGTGGCGTGGATCCTGGAGCACGCCTCGCCGGGGGGCGAGATCACCGCGTCCTCCCCGCTGGGGGACCTCGGCTTGAGTTCTCGGAAGGTGCTGGAAATGAGCGCCGAGCTGACTGAGCGTCTTGGACGAGATGTCCGCCCGGTGTCCTTCTGGGAGTTCCGCACGGTCGGGGAGCTCGCCGAGGGAATCATCGACGGCCCGGCTGGGGACGCGCACCGCTCCGCCTCCGACCGCTCCCGGGGCGTGTCCGCACGGCCGGACGAGGAGATCGCCATCGTCGGGTGCGCAGTTCGCGTGCCGGGAGCCGCGAGCTGCGACGAGCTGTGGCAACTGCTGGAGAGGGGAGAGTCGTCCGAGGCGCGCACGGACCTGGGGGCGCGTTCGGGGGGCGCCTCCTCCTTCCACCGGGGCTCGTACTTCACCGACCCCTACGCCTTCGACCACACATGGTTCTCCGTCACGGCCCGCGAGGCCGAGACGATGGATCCTCAGCAGCGCCTGCTCCTGGAACTGACGCATGAGGCCTTCGAGGACGCCGGTCTCACTGCGGGCGACCACCACGACGACGAGGTCACCGGGGTCTTCGTTGGAGTGTCAAGCTACGACCACGGTCTGATCCTGCACGGCTCGGGCGTCGGGGACGCTCATTCCGTCACCGGCTCAGCGCTGTCGGTCGTGTCGGGCCGGATCGCCTACGTCTTCGGTCTCAGTGGTCCGGCCATCTCGGTCGACACGGCATGCTCCTCATCGTTGACGGCCCTTCACCTGGCGGTGCAGTCCCTGCGCCTGGGCGAGTGCTCCACGGCGGTCGTCGGTGGGGTCAACATGGTCCTGAGTCCGCAGGTGTTCGCATCCCTCAAGGACGGTGGCTTCCTGGCCGCCGACGGACGCTGCAAGAGCTTCGGCGTGGACGCCGACGGCTACGGCCGTGGCGAGGGCGGCGCCGTGCTCATCCTCAGGCGGGCATCGGACGTAGAGCGCGGACATTCGCGAGCCATGATCCTGGGCAGCGCGCTGAACTCCGACGGCCGGAGCAACGGTCTAACCGCGCCTCAGCTCACCGCGCAGGTCCGAGTCATGCGGGCGGCCTGCCGCGCGGCTAGCATCAGTCCCGACGCCGTCGGCTACGTCGAGGCGCACGGCACGGGCACGCCCCTGGGCGACCCCATTGAGGCGGAGTCAACCGCCCGCGTCTACGGCGCGAGGAGACCGGCTGGCGAGCCCTGTATCATCGGCTCGATCAAGAGCAACATCGGGCACACCGAGGCGGCGGCCGGCCTCATGGGCGTCATCAAGGTCCTCATGAGCCTCGAGCACGACGCCATTCCTCCGAGCATCGGCGCCGACCCGGCCAGCCCGGCCATCCCGTTCGGGGGCAACGGACTGGCGCTGGCCACCGGGATCACCCGGTGGTCGCGGGACGGGCGACGAGTCGCCGGAGTCTCCAGCTTCTCCTTCGCCGGTGCCAATGCCCACGTCATCGTGGCCGAGGCAGAGGACACCGCCGACCCCGACGACCGGCCCGACGCCCCGGGAATCCTCGTGCTGTCGGCGGCCAGCGCCGACCGGTTGGAGGACTATGCGCGTGCCGTGGGCCGTCGGCTGGAGGAGGACCGCCCTCCGCTTCAGGACGTGATCGGGACCATGGCCGGGCGTCTCGACCAGGAGTGCCGGTACGCAATGGCGGTCCGCTCGATCGACGAGGCCGTCGATCATCTGCGCGAGAGGTCCTCGCAGCCGCCTGCCCCCAGGGCCACGGCCACCGTGCTGGTCGCCGACGGGCAGGGCGGGCAGTGGCCTGGGATGGGGCGGCACCTGGTTGACGGCAGCCTGCGCCTGCCGGGGACGGTGGTCGACCTGCTCGAGCGTCTGGACGAGGAGATCCGGGCGTCGTCCGGCTGGTCCCTGCTGGACGGCCTCGCCGATGACGCCGGCCCCATCGCCCCCGAGAGGATTCAGCCGCGGCTCGTCGCGCTGGAGCTTGCCCAGGCGGAGCGCTGGCGGGCGGCGGGCCTCGTGCCCGACGCGGTTGTCGGTCATAGCGTCGGGGAGCTCGCGGCCGCCGCGATCGCCGGGGTCATCAGCCCGGAGGCGGCAGTACGGATCGCGGTGGCGCGGGGGAGGATCTGCGCCGAGGCCCGTGGCACCGGCGCCACCGCCGTCGTCGCCATGAGCGCCGCTGACGTGGAGCGCCTGCTCGACGGACGCGACGGAGCATGGGTCGCGGGCGTCAACTCGCGCCGTCAGACGCTCGTAGGCGGGCGTCCCACGCCCGTCCAGTCCTTTCTCGACGAGCTCGACGCGACGGTATTCCGCAGCCTCGTCTCCCAGGAGTACGCGTTCCACAGCCCGCTCATGGCGGTGCCCGCCAACCGCCTCCGCTCCGAGCTGGCGCTGCTGGAGGCCTCCGGCGAGGTGCCCCGGCCCCGTCCGCCCCGGCTCCCCCTCTACTCGACGGTGACGGGAGGCCCTGCGGTCCAGGGGCAGTACGGCATCGACTACTGGGCCGAGAACCTGCGCGGCGCCGTACGCTTCGCCGACGCCCTCGACTCCATGGCGCTGCCCGCCGGGGCGGTGGCGGTCGAGCTCGGGCCCCATCCGGGGCTCCGATCCGCAATGAAGGACCTGGAGCCGGGCATCAGGACGCTCGCCTCGGCGCGGCGCGGAGACCTGCAGGATCGGACCTTCATGGGCAGCTGGGCTGCGCTGATCGAGGCGCGCGTCCTGAGTGCCCCGCCGCCGCCGTCCCGGTTCCGCCGTCTAACCCTGCCCAGTGCGCCGTGGCACCACCGCGGCCTGCGACCGTCGGACGCGGGGGGCGACACGGCCTCGACGGAGCGCACGCCGACCAGCCGCGGATCCGCCGAGGAGAACGGCGCCGCCGCTTCCGTCGCGCCTCGGAGCACGGACGCAGCGGGACGGTCGGGCTTTCTCCTCGAGCTTGCGGCAGTGCTGCACGAGCCCGTCGACGAGATCCCCAGGGACGTTCCTCTCGTTTCACTGGGACTCGACTCGATCATGGGGCTGGAGCTCGCCCGTCGCCTCGAGGCGAGGTGGCGCGTGCGGATCAGCCCGTCGCAGTTCCTCGGCGGGTTCTCGGTCGCCGACATCGAGGAGTGCCTGGCCTACGGCCCGGTGCCCTCCGACGAGGGGGATCACGCCCCTGGCGGTGAGCCCGTGCCCGAGACGCGGACCGAGGAGCTCCTCGGGCGCCTCGACGCCCTCGACGACAGCGAGGTCGACAGACTGCTGGCCGAGCTCAGTAGCGATGAGGAATGGCAGGACCTTCTATGAGTACTTCGAGCGCTCCGAGCACTTCCTCGCACTCGCCCGCGCCACGGCGGGCCACGCCCGAGGGCCGTCGTGAGCGGCTTCGGCGGATCCTGCTCGACCGCCTCCAGGCGGAGCGGAGGACCTACCCGGCGACCGTCGGCCAGAGGGCATTGTGGCTGTACCAGCAACTGAACCCCGGCAGTGCCGCGTACAACCTCCGTTTCTGCACCCGGGTGACGGGAGGACTCCGGCACGATGATCTGGTGTCCGCGATCAACAGGGCGATGAGGCGACGGCCTGCACTGCGGTCGCGCTTCAGGCTCGTCGAGGACTCGCTGGGGACGGAGGTCGTCGATGGCCTCACGGCCGCCGACACCCTGACGGACGGCACCGGATGGTCAGAGGAGGACATCCACTCCCACCTGGACGCCCGTTCGATGGAGCCCTTCGACCTTGAGACGGGCCCGTTGCTCCGGGTGGATTGCGTGCGGCGGGGCGAGGACCTCTACGCCATGGTGACGGTCCACCACATCGTTGCGGACATGTGGTCCCTCGGACTGCTCCTGGACGACGTCCTGGCGGAGCTGGGAGCGGGCGCGCCCGCTGCGAGGCCAGAGGACCTGGACTACTCGACTCACGCCCGGGCCGAGGCCGCCTGGATCCCGAGCGGGGGGGCGGACCGGGCCAGGGCCTACTGGGACCAGCGGCTCGCGGGATCCCCGACGCCGGTATCCCTCTCCCCCTCTCCGCGACCGTCCGGGCGGGCGCGAGCGGTGCGGTCAACCGCCTTCGGGCTGGGACGGGACCTGTCCGAGGCCGTGCGCCGGGTGGGGCGGGAGCAGGGGACAACGCCGTTCGTCGTCCTCCTGGCAGCCGCAGCGGTCGTCATGCACCATCGCACGGGTACGGGGCATCTTGTCTTCGGCTCGGCATCCGTTGGCCGTGATGCTCCGGGCAGCGAGGGGACGGCCGGCTACTTCACGACGCCGCTGCCGGTCGTCGCGCAGGTGGACGATTCCGAGTCCTTCGCCCACCTACTGCGACGCATGCAGACCGATTTCGCCCACGACCTGGAGCATTCCCGACTCCCGTATCCGCAGATCGTCGCCCGGGTCGCCCCCAACCAGGACCCCAGTTTCATCAGCACCTCAGTGGTCATGGAGTCGACTTCCGGCTCGGGACGGTCACTGCTCGCCTTCGCCCACGGCGGAAAGGCCGATCCTCTCATCGCCGGTCACTTCGTTCTCCACCCCTTTGCACCGCGCGAGGGATCGGCGGATCAGGAACTCGTCTGGTTCATCGAGTACGACGGCCACGAGTACCGCTGCGCCCTTCAGCACGACACGGCCTCGATTCCCGAACCACTCGCCCATCTGATCAGTGAAGAGATCCGGACCGTGCTAGCCGTCGCGTGCAGGCGACCGGAGGTCGAGATCGGCCGGATCAGTCTGCTCCGCCCGCAGGAGCAGGTGGCGTTGCTGCGCCCGACGAGCCTGCCCGATCCGGCTCCGGAGACGTTCCCCGACGCCGTGCGGCGCTGGGCGATCGAGCAGGGCGGCCAGACCGCGCTGGTCGACAGCGCCCACGAGCTGAGCTACGCCGATCTCGTCGACCGCGCGCAGGACGTTGCGGAGAGGATCAGTGGGCTCGGCCTGACCCACGGGGCGCGTATCGGCGTCTGTCTCGACGGCAGCGCCGAGGCCGTCGTCATACTGCTGGGCGTCATGATGGCGGGGCACGCCTTCGTGCCGCTCGACCCCGGCTACCCGGCGTCCCGCATCGCCTACATCGTCCAAGACGCCAGGATCAGTCTGTTCCTTGGGCGGGGGATTGCGGTGGAGGCGCTGGCGGGTATCGGTGTGCTCACCCCGTCCGACCTTGTGGACCGCGCCGCGGCGCCCTGCCGGTCCCCAGGCCCGGACGACGTCGCCTACCTCTGCTACACCTCCGGCTCGACCGGACGGCCCAAGGGCGTCATCGTGGAGCACCGGAACCTCGCCTACCTGATTCGCGCCGTCGGAGCCCTCCACAGCAGTCTTGACGGGGGGCGCCCCGCGGCGCCGCGTCGGGTCCTCCAGTTCTCCGCACCTGCCTTCGACGCCGCGGTGTGGGAGCTGGCCACCGGGCTGGCCCTGGGCAACACACTCGTCGTGGTCCCCCGTGACAGGCGGCTTCCCGGGCAGCCGCTGATCGCGACGGTCCGTGAGTTCGGGGTGACGAGCATTATCATGCCGCCCTCGGCGCTCGCGACGCTTGAGCCCGACGACGTGCCGGGCCTCGTGGAGGTCTGTTCAGCGGGCGAGTCCCTGACTCAGGAGGTCGTCGATCGATGGGCGGTCGACGGACGTGTGCTGCTCAACGTGTACGGTCCGACCGAGTGCACGGTCGCCGCGTCGGTGACGGGTCCGGTTAGGCCCGGGCAGATCATCTCCATCGGGGGCGCCCTCCTCGGGGCCGACCTGTATGTCCTCGACGCTCGGATGCGCCCAGTCCCACCGGGGGCCGTCGGTGAGCTGTACATCGGCGGCAACGGCGTGGCCCGTGGCTACCAGAACCAGGAGACGGAGACCGCCCGGCGCTTCATCCGCCATCCTGCGGATTCCGACCGTCGCATCTACGCTTCGGGCGACGTGGTGCGGCGCGGTCTCAACGGGGAGCTGGAGTACCTCGGTCGTGTCGACAATCAGGTCAAGATCCGGGGATTCCGAGTCGAGCCGGGAGAGATCGAGCACGCGTTGGAGCAGCTGCCGGGAGTGCGGGGTGCCGTCGTCGTCCCGCGGAGCGCCGGGGACGAGCACGCCCATCTCAGCGGCTTCGTGACGGGCAGGGCGGATGCGGCCCTTGACGAGGAGGACCTGCGCCGCCAACTGGCGGAGGCACTTCCCGCCTTCATGGTGCCCAACCGGGTCCGCGTCGTGGAGGAGTTCCCCCTGTCCGCCCACGGCAAGATCGACAGGCGGGCGCTGGAGGAGCTGGCGGACACCGGTCCCAGTAGCCGGCAGCTGCCGCGGGGCCCGGCCGAGGCCGCGGTCGCCGGAGTCTGGCGCGAGGTCCTCGGAGTCGACGAGGTGAGTCGAGACGACAACTTCTTCGCCCTGGGGGGCAACAGCCTGCTTGCACTCCAGGTACGGGCGCGACTGACCCGGGCCACGGGGAGCGAGCTGCCCGTGGAGACGTTCTTCGAGGCGTCGCGGCTCAGTGACCTGGCGAGGCGCCTCGAGGCCGAGGACACCGGATCGGCCCAACCAGTCCCGGCACCAGCCGACACTGAGCCCGCATCCGACGACCGGCTGTCCTACGCCCAGCTGAGGCTGTGGTTCCAGCACCAGCTGGACCCGCACGACCGCTCCTACAACATCATCGAGGGCCTCACGCTTGAGGGCCCTGCGGACGTCGAGACGCTGGACCTCGCGTGCCGCGAGGTCGTCGAGCGTCATGAGGCGCTCAGAACCATGATCGAACTCGGTCCGGCTGGCCCCATCAGGCGCGTCCGGGCACGGACTAGCGAGCTCGGCGGGCACGGTGCCGTGGACGTCCGCCAGGTCGACGACGACGGGCGCGCAGAGCTCCTCGACGTGCTCAGCCGCCCCTTCGACCTGGCTCAGGAGGCCGTGCGCTTCGGCATCGTCCGACACGGCGCCGACGGTGCCGAGCTCTACGTCAGCGCCCATCACGCGGTGACCGACGGCACCGGTGTCGAATGCATCCTGGAGGATATTGGAAGGATTTACTCCAGCCTCGTGGCGGGGCAGGAGCTCCCCGCCCCCGACGCTGCGCCCTACAGCGCCCACGTCGCCCGGCAGCGCGCGCTCGTGGAGTCCGGGCGCCTGGACGGCAGGATCGACGCGCTCGTGGAGCGGCTGCGGGGGAGGTGCTCCCCGGTATCGCTCCCGTCCGGTCGGGCTGCCGCGGACGACCCGGGCAGGGTCGACACCCACCTGAGCGTCGAGCAGGACGCCGTGCTGCGCCGCAGTGCCTCGCACCAGGGAACCACGGTCCCGGTCATGGTGCTCACCGCGCTCCAGATCGTCGTGTCGCGGTGGAGCGGGCACGACGACTTCGCCGTCGGAGTGCCCCTCGTGGGAAGGAGCGGCACGCGCTTCGAGCGGACCGTCGGAATGTTCGTCAACGCTCTCCCGGTGCCCTCGGTCACCGGGGACGCCGGCACCGCCCGGCAGGCGGTGCAGCTGACCCGGGAACGGCTCGTGGGCGCTCTCGCTGATCAGGACGTGCCCTTCGAGACCCTCCTAGAGCGCCTTGAGCCGGAGAGGGACCCCAGTCGGCCCCCGCTTTTCCAGATCATGTTCAACCAGCTGGACATGAGCATTGATGCTCGGTTCGAGGGGCTCTCCGTGACGCCGATGCCGCCCCTGGCGACGGGTGCGAAGTACGACCTCACCCTCTACTCCTACACGGTTGAGGGCCGGCTGCGGCTGACCGCCGTCTATGACACCGCGCGCCTCGATCGCGACCTGGCACGGGAGCTCCTCGCCGCCGTGAGCGCCGCACTCGAGGCACTGTGCGGCCCCGACGGCCCCCTGGACCGGGTTGCGACCCTGGACTGGTCGGGGCGCGATCCTGTCCACCGCACGATCGCTCCCCTCGATCCGGTGGGGGCCCTCGGCACCCATGCGGCATCGCGTCCGGACGCGGTGGCGCTGAGCCTGCCCGCCCGCGACGTGACCTACCGCGAGCTGTCACGGCGCGTAGAGGACCTGACCGGGACCCTCGCCAACGAGCTCGGCGTGGGGACCCGCGCCCTGCTCCTGGCTGATCGGAGCGCAGAGACGGTCATCCACCTGCTCGCCGCCCTCAGGGCCGGGCTGTCGGTGACGGTGGTGGACGCCTCCGAGCCAGAGGCCTGGATGGATCGCGCCGCGCTCGTCACCGCGAGCACGGCGGTGATCGATCCTCGGTCCGGCCTCGACGACGGGCGGGTACGGGTCGTGCCAGGGCCCGCGGAGACGCCCCCGGGGCCGACGAGCGGCGCGCAGCCGGATCGCTCCTCCAACGCCGAGCTCATCCTCCTGACCTCCGGGACCGGGGCACTGCCCCGTGCGGTCAGGAGCACGACGGACCCCTTGTATCACTACCTGGGATGGGCTGCGCGTCACCTGGGCGTCACGTGCGACGACCGGGTGGCCTTCGTCTCCGGCACGGGTCATGACCCCATGCTCCGGGACGTCCTCCAGCCCATCGCCGTCGGGGCGACGTGCGCCATCCCCGCTGACGACACGCTCATGGATCCGGAAGAGCTTGCCGCGTGGCTCGAGTTGCAGCGCGTGAGCGTCCTACACCTAACCCCCGCACGTGCCAGGATCCTGAGTCGGGCCCGTATCAGGCCGTTGCCGGACCTGCGCCTCGTGGTCTTCGGCGGAGACCGTCTCGCAGCGGCCGACGTCGAGGCGGTCCGCGCGCTCGCCCCCTCCGTACGGGTGGTCAACGGATACGGCGCCACCGAGACCCCTCAGTTGGCGGCCTGGGCCGAGGTCGGCACCCCAGCGCTCGACCCTGTGCCGGTCGGGGAGGGCATCGATGGCACCGAGCTCGTCGTCGTGCGGGATGGGTGCCCCGTACGCCCATGCGAGCTCGGCGAGATCGTCGTGAGGTCCCGCAACCTGGCAGAGGGCTATGAGGGCGAGGACGACGACGCCCGTTTCGGCCCCGACCCCGCCGGCCTGGATGGGGTGCGGGCGTACCGCACGGGTGACGTCGGACGGCTGCTACCCAACGGGGATGTTCTATGCCTGGGGAGAACCGACGGCCTGGTAGTGATCAGAGGCCACCGGGTCGACCCACGCCAGCCGGAGAGCGTGCTCAGGAACTGTCCCGGCGTGCGGGACGCTATTGTGGTCGACGGTGGACGCGTCGGCGCCTCCCTGGAGGGGCTTCTGGTGTCGTACGTCGTTACTGACACTCCCGTCGACGCCCAGGAGCTGCGGACCCGGCTGAGCAGGGAGCTGCCCCGTCACCTCGTTCCCCACCTCATCCAGGAGCTCCCCGCTATCCCGGTCACGCGCAACGGTAAGCTCGACATGACCGCGCTGCCTGTGCCCGACCGCCTCCAGTGCACGGGACGGGTCCCGAGCACTGACTCCCAGAGAGCCGTGGCTGCCGTGTGGCAGGAGGTTCTGGGAATCGAGGTCCTTGACGTTGACGTCGGCTTCTTCGACCTCGGCGGCCACTCCTTGCAGCTGGTTGACCTGCAGCAGCGTCTGCGATCGAGCCTCGGACTGCAGATCGGCATCGTCGATCTGTACCGGCGCACGACGGTTGCCTCGCAGGCGGAGCTGGTGGACGCCGGAACAGCGCTCGAAACGGTCGGTCGGCCCGACGCAGTGGACCGAGCACGACGACGGACGAGCCGACGGCGGTCCCACCCCGCGCGCAGGAAGAGGGCATGACATGACGACGAACACGCTTGAGACGACCGACGACGAGGAAAGGATCGCCGTGATCGGCATGGCGGTTCGCGTTCCGGGCGCCGAGAGCCTCGACGAGCTGTGGAGGATCTCTGTGGAGGGCTTGGAGACGATTCGCCGCGACGCCCTTCCCGCCGAGGGGCCTGCCGCTGAGGACTACGTTCCCGCGGTCGCCGAGGTGAGGCGTCTTCGGGAGTTCGACGCCGAGTTCTTCGCGATGACGCCGCGCGAGGCGCGGCTCACCGACCCCCAGCACAGGATGTTCCTAGAGGAGTGCTGGCATGCGCTCGAGGATGCCGGTATCGATCCCGACCGCTTCGACGGCGATATCGCCGTCTTCGGATCGAGCTCGGCGAACGCCTACCTTCCTCTCAACCTCATGGCGGATTCGCAGTTGTCGGCGGAGTTGACCGGCAACCCCGCACTCGTCCAGTCCAACGACAAGGACTACATGCCCGTCAGAGCGGCCTATAAGCTCGGCCTGACTGGCCCCGCCGTGGCCGTCCAGACGGCATGCTCCTCCTCCCTCGTCGGCGTCGTCCAGGCTGCCGACGCGCTCATGGAGTACCGATGCGACGCGGCCCTAGTCGGTGGTGTTTCGGTCCGGCTCCCTGAGGGGGCCGGTTACCGGCATGCCGAAGGGGGATTTCAGTCCGGCAGCGGGCGGTGCAGGCCCTTCGACGCCTCCGCGGACGGGACGGTGTTCGGAACCGGGGCGGGCGCGGTCGTGCTCCGGCGACTGTCGGACGCGATCGCGGACGTGGACCGCATTCACGCGGTGATTCGAGGAGGCGCCGTCAACAACGACGGCCCGGACCGCAGCTCCTTCACCGCCCCGAGCATCACCGGTCAGACGGCCGTCCTCACCGAGGCCCTCGACCGCGCCGGCATCGCCCCCGAGACCGTGGACCTGATCGAGGCACACGGGACGGGAACAAGACTGGGCGACCCGATCGAGATGAAGGCCATTGACGCCGCCTACGGCGACCTCGACTCTCGGGATCGTGCCCTTCACGTGACCGCCATCAAGGGTGGGATCGGACATCTCCTGGCCGCGTCCGGCGTGGTCGGGCTCATTCGCACCTGCCTGGCGCTCGAGCACGGCATGATCCCCCCGGTGGTGGGCCTCGAGCGGGTCAACCCGATCATCGGCGCCACCCGGACGGCCGCAGTCCTGGGCCGCCAGGCCGAGCCATGGCCCGAGCGCTCGCACCCGCGTCGAGCCGCCGTGAGCTCCTTCGGCATCGGTGGGACCAATGCGCACGTCGTTCTTGAGGAGGCGCCGCCGGCCCGCGAGCCGCATGCACGAGCCGGCGCCCAGTGGCTGCTCGCCTCGGCCCGCTCCCCCGAGGCCCTCGACGCGGTGCTGTCCGGGCTCAACGACGTTGTCAGCAGCGCCGACGCCGAAGGCCTGAGCCATATCGCCGGTACCTTGGCCCACCGTCGGCACGCCTTCGCCCACCGCGCCTGCGCACTGGTCCGTCCGGGGTCGGCGCCCGTGTGGGTGCGGTCGGATCAGGCTCCTCCCGCGGGCGCCGACCCCGAGCAGTGGCGGCAAGTCGGACGCTGGCTGACGGGCGCGACGGGTGATCTTCCGGTTGCCCGGGCGGGCGTGGCCGACCTGCCCGGGTACCCCTTCGCCCGGATCCCGTACTGGGTCGACGCCGAACCGGCCGCCGGGCCGGCGGGCGCCGCCGGTGGAGCCTCCCCGACCGGCGAGCCCGGCGCTGACGTCGACGCCCCTGAGAGGGTCGAGCAGATCATCTACGAGATGTGGTGCGGGCTCATCGGCGAGGACGTGGGCGACCGCGGCTCGCACTTCCTCGACCAGGGTGGCGACTCCCTGACGATCGTCCAGCTCGTCACGCGCATCCACGAGCGGTTCCCGGTTCGCCTGGACTTCCAGGACGTCATGGACAACGCCTCAGTCCGGGAGCTCTCCGCCGTCGTGGTGCAGCGGATTCGACGGTCCGCCTCGGAGGACGTGTGATGACGGCACCGGCGAACCGTCCCCTCGCCACCGGGCGGCTCTTCCGGCTCGTGTTGGCCGCGTGCGTCGCATCCTTCCTCGCGGACGGCCTGCTGACCGGGTACCTGCCCCTCTTCGCCGCGCAGGGCACGAACGACACCCGGCTCGTGTCCTTGGTGTCCGCCGTATTCTCCTTCGGGGCCCTGGCCACCGGCCTGATCGCGGGCGCTGTCGCCGACCGGCGCAGCCGGCTGGCGCTTATGCGCCAGTCGAACACGATGCGTCTGGCCGTCCTCGTCGTCCTGGGTGTCCTCCTGCTGTCGGGCACGGGGGGATTCGCGGCTCTGCTCCTGGCGAGCGCCCTGCTGGGCGGGCTGGAGCCCTACTTCGACGCCGCCTCCTCCGCGGTGATCCCCGAGGTCGTCCGTCCGGACTCCTACGAGCGGGCCAACGTCCTCATGCAGGTGGCGATGCTCGTCGCGGGCAGTCTCCTGGGGCCCTCCCTGGGAGGCGTCCTCTACGGGGCGACGCTGCCCGGGCTGCCCGTATGGCTGACGGCGGCGACCTTCGGAGTATCGGCTCTCATCATCCTGAGGGCCGAGCGCGGCCCCCTGCCGACGACGCCGGCGCACGGGACAGGAACGGGGGTGATGGAGGACCTCGTCTCGGGGATCACTTACCTGTGGCGGGATCGACCGCTGCGCACGCTGGCGGCGTGCGCAGCGGTGGTCAACGGCATGGTCGCAGCCGTCATGGCCCTCCTCGTCCTGTTCGTCACCCAGGATCTCGCGCTGCCGGCCAGTCGCTACGGCTTCGTCGTCGCGTGCGTGGCGCTCGGCGGGGCGGTGGGCTCCGGCGCGGCCCCGTCCCTGGGACGGCGGCACCCGCCCTACGTCCTGGTCATGGCCTCGATGGGCCTGCTGGCCGTCTGCGGTGTGGTGCTCGGCACTGTCGTCCGCCCCGTGGCCACCTGCGTGACGCTGGCGGGGGCGGGCGTCGCGGTCATCTGCTGGAACGTCGTTGTCGTGACCTACCGTCAGCGAACCGTGCCGCTAGACATGCTCGGTCGAGTCACGAGCGCTTACCGGGTGACGGGCAAGGCCGCCATGGTCATCGGGTCGCTGGCTGCGGGCCAGCTCGCCGGGGTGATCGGCATCCCGGCGACCTTTGTCGTGGGCGGCAGCGTCATCGTCGTCACCATCGCCCTGAGCGCCAAGGGCCTGCGGGGCATGGGGGTCGCGTCGAGCGGCGAGACGCCCGACGCGGATGGGGAATACCACCTCTCAGAACAGGAGGACGTGCGATGAGCGAGCCAGGAGCGGGCAGCGGTGGCGGCCGGGGGCGCTGGCTCAGGACCCTGGCCAGGGGGCCCCAGGACTGGGGTCGCCTCATTGTCTTCCCCCACGCCGGTGGGGCGGTCGGCTTCTACCGTCCTCTGCGCAGGGTCATCGACGGCGCATCTGTTCTCGCGGTCCAGTACCCGGGCCGGCAGGACCGTATCCGTGAGGCGCAGCTCACCTCTGTCGAGCAGATCGCGACGAGCGTCATCTCCGAGCTGGAGCGGGTGCCGAGGATGACGACAGTGCTCATGGGGCACTCGATGGGCGCGCTGGCAGCCTTCGAGGTCGCCAGACGCCGCCCCGACCTTGCCGATGGGCTCATCGTCTCCGCCCACCGGGCGCCGTCCGTCCCGTCGCGCAGCACGCTCCACCTGGCCGACGACGCCGCGCTTCTGGAGGAGACCAGGGCGATGGGCGGGACGGACGAGGAGGTCCTGGCCCATCCCGACCTCGTTCAGCTCATCATCGCCCACCTGCGGGCGGACCTGGCCGTCGACGCCGCCTACCTGTGCCCGCCCGGGGAGCGCCTGAGCGTCTCGGTCACCGTCATGCGGGGCTCGCAGGACACGAGCGTGACGGCCGAGGACGCCCGGGCATGGGACCTCCACACCGAGTCCCCGAGCGAGCAGCTGTGTTTTACGGGAGGCCACTTCTACCTGCTGGACCGGCGCGCCGAGGTCGTCGGTGTCCTGGGAGAGGAGATGACGCGCGCACGGGCGCGGGCGGAGGAGCGGACCTCATGAGCGAAACGTCGAGCACGCCCCCGGTGCAGCGGGCGGAACCTTCCTTCGCGCAGGCGCGTCTGTGGTTCATCGACCAGCTGCGCCCGAGCACGGGAATGAGCAACGTGCCCCTGACCATCCGGGTCAGGGGAGGCGTCCGGGCGGAGGACGTGCGCCGCGCACTGGGGCTCGTCGTCAACCGGCACGAGGCGCTGCGGACCAGGTTCGTCTCCGATCAGGGCATCCCCTACCAGGAGATCCACGTCTCCGTCCCCATCGACCTGACAACCGTCGACCTGCGCGGGGAGCCCGACGGGATGAGAACGAACCAAGAACTCCGCCGCCTGGCATCGGCGGCGATCCCGCTCGACAGCCTGCCCCTGTTCCGCACCCAGATGCTGATCGAGCGTGACGGCGCCGTGGTCGTCCAGCTCGTCATGCACCACATCATCACCGACGGGTGGTCGCTGGGCGTTCTGCGCCGGGACCTGTCGGCGGCCCTGACCGGCTCCTTCGACGACCTCGCTCCGTTGACCTCGCAGTATCGCGACGTCGCCGTACGCCAGCGGGCCGAGTTCGCGCAGGGGAGGTACGACGAGGACCTGGCGTACTGGGAGACCGCACTGGGCGCGCCGCAGCCGCTGATGCTGCCCATGCTTGGGGGCGAACCGAGGAGCACTGCCACCCGCGGGGCACGACGGTCCCTGTCCCTCGACGCGCAGACCTCCGCCCGCATCAGGGCCGTCGCGGCCCGTCGCCGCCTGACACCGAACATGCTCATGCTCGCCGCCTACGCCGCAACGCTATTCCGGCACACCGGCCTGGCCGGTGACACGGTGGTCGTGGGCACCCCGACGGCGGGGCGCTCGGCGAGCGGGGACGAGCACCTCATCGGGTTCTTCGTCAACACGCTGCCCGTCCCCATCGAGGTATCGCGCAGCCAGACGGTCGGCGACTATCTCGACGGCGTGCGCGCGAGCGTCGTGGGCGCCCTGAACCACCAACGGGCGCCCTTCGAGAGGATCGTGGAGAGAATCCGGCCGGAGCGTCGCCTGGAGAACTCACCACTGTACCAGACCGTTTTCGTCTACCAGAACGCGCCCACTCCGTCATCGGCCTTCGACGACGACCAGATCGAGGTCCTTGACGTCCACAACGGCGCCTCGCCCGGAGGACTGACCATGTCGGTGTCTGAGCGCGACGGTGGGTTCGCGTGCCGGCTGGAGTACAACGCCGAGCAGATGAGCGACGACCTCGCGGGCCGACTGCTCAGGCGGTACCGCAGACTGCTCGGGGCAATGCTGGACGGCGACGAGGACCGGACCATCGGTGCGCTGCCGATGAGCGACGACGAAGAGCGCCGGCAGACCGTGGCGGCCGCGGCCCGTTCGGTGCACGCGGGCCCCACCCGGGACCTGTTCACCGCCTTCCTGCGCAGTGCCGACCGCCGGCCAGACGCGATCGCCATCAGCGCCGAGGACCGGTCACTGACCTACCGCGAGCTCGCCCGCCAGGCCGACGGGCTCGCCGGTCTCCTCATGCGCCGCGGGGTCACCGCGGGCGACTGGGTGGTGGTGCGCGTGCGTCGCACGAGCTTCCTGCCAGTCGCGCTCCTGGCCGTCCTACGAGCCGGCGCCGGCTACGTTCCCCTGCACCCCGGGCTGCCACTCGACCGCGCCCGGTTCATCCTCGACGACTGCCGGCCCACGGCGATCATCACCGAGCGGGACCTGGAGGCCGTGGCCGGGGACGGAGTCGCGACTGTCCTGCGCGACGAGCTCACCGCCGTCCCGGCCGCCGCTGTCCGGCCCTCTCCGGTGGACCCCGGCACGCCCGCCTACCTGATCTACACCTCGGGCTCGACGGGCGAGCCCAAGGGGGTGCCCGTGACGCACGCGAACGTCGTCAGGCTCTTCCAGGCGACCGACCGTCACATGCGGCTCGACCACACTGACGTGTGGTCCCTCTTCCACAGCTATGCCTTCGACTTCTCCGTGTGGGAGCTGTGGGGGGCGCTCCTGCACGGGGCGCGCTGCGTCATCGTCCCCGAGGCCACCACTCGCCGACCGGCGGACCTGCGAGCCCTGCTCCACGACGAGGGCGTGACGGTGCTCAGCCAGACCCCCTCGGCCTTCGCGGCCCTGGACGAGGCGGATGCGAGGGCGGACGACGCCCTGGCCCTGCGTTACGTTGTCCTCGGAGGGGAGCGGCTGGCACCCTCGATACTCGCTGGTTGGAGCTCACGCCATCCGCTGGACCGGGTCCGGGTGATCAACATGTACGGGATCACCGAGACGACCGTCCACGTCACCTTCAGGACGATGACGCCGGAGGACCTGACACGCCCCCGGCTGAGCCCGATCGGACGTGCGCTGGACGACCTCGACCTGTACCTGCTCGAACCCGGCTCCACCGAACCCGTGCCCCTCGGAGTGCCCGGGGAGCTCTGCGTGGGCGGCGCCGGCGTTGCCCTCGGCTATCTCAACCGCCCCGAGCGCACGGCGCAGTCCTTTATCCCCCACCCCTTCGTGCCCGGTGAGGTGCTCTACCGCTCCGGGGACCAGGGCGTCAAGCTTGACCCGACGGACTGCTTCTACCTGGGGCGCTACGACTCGCAGGTCAAGATGCGGGGCTTTCGAATCGAGCTAGGCGAGATCGAGTCCGTGCTGCTGGCCTGCCCCGGCGTCCAGCGCGCCGCGGTCAGCCTCGCCGACGCCGGGACGGACCGTGCCAGGCTCACCGCCCACGTCGTGGCGCAGCTGCCGGAGGCTCCGGGACGGCAGGAGCATGGGCGGCAGTGGGAGGGGATCTTCGACGCCGCGTACTCCGCCGACGACGGGCAGGGGAGGGACGACCTTCGCGGATGGCGATCGAGCTACACCGGCAACCGCATTGCCGAGGGGGAGATGGACGAGTGGGCGGAGCGCACGGTCGCACGGATCCGTGCCCTGCGACCGCGCCGCGTCATCGAGATCGGCGTGGGCACCGGCCTGCTCCTGACGAGGCTGCTCGGGCAGGTCGAGTCCTACACGGCCCTGGACGTCTCCTCTGAGGCCATCGAGCGGCTCCGCTCCCTGTCGGCGCCGAACCTGCGACTGCTCCACCGGGAGGCCACCGACCTCGACGACCTGCCGGAGGGCGGCTTCGACACCGTCATCATCAACTCGGTCGTCCAGTACTTCCCGGACGCCGCTTACACCAGGGAGGTCATCGAACGGGCCTCGCGGCTCGTCGCCCCCGGCGGGCATATCTTCGTCGGCGACGTCAGGGACCTGCGGAGCCATCTGACCTTCCACCGCTCGCTGGCCCTGGCCCGCATGGCTCCCGACGCGCCCGCGCGGCGCGCCCTGATGGAGGCCGATCTGAGTGCGGCCAGGGACCGTGAGGTTGTGCTCGACCCCGACTACTTCGCTCTCCTGGCGCACGGCAACTCCCGTCTCGACGGGGCGGTCGTGCGTCCGCGCCTCGATGAGTGCGTCAACGAGATGAGCAAGTACCGCTACGACGTCGTGCTCCGGGCGGCCGGTGCCGGGCCGCGGTCCCCCTCAGTATCGCCGGAGGTCCTGGAGCCGGTCGACGACGTTGGCGAGCTCTCGCGGCTCCTTGGCGCTCACCGGGGCACCGCGCTTGCAATGCGGGGCCTGGTCGACAGCCGCCCCGCACAGGACCTGACGGCGGCGGGCATTCTGGAGGAGGGCGGCGCCTTCACGGTCGCGCAGGTTCGTGCGCGCGCCAGTGGGACTGCGCGGGGAATGACCCCCGGGGATGCCCTGCGCGCCGCTACCGCCCTCGGGCGCAGCGCCCGCGTGGTCGCGTCCCGGGAGGGAGCCGGGCTGTTCGATCTTCTCGTTGACGCCTCCCCCGACGACGAGCTGTGGGTGCCGCGCCGTGTGATGGACCCGCACCGTCTCGCCAATGACCCCACCGTCGCGCACCGTCAGGACATCCTCATCCGCGACCTTCACGACCAGCTGGCCCGGAAACTGCCCGAGTACATGCTGCCCTCCGACATGACCGTGGTGGACGAGATCCCGCTGACCGTCAATGGCAAGACTGACCTCGAGGCACTTCCCCGAAGCGCGGAGACGAGGACTGCGCGTGCCGGCCTCGACGGAGCCGACACGGCACCGCAAACGGCCACCGAGCGTGCGGTCGCCGGCATCTTCGCCTCGATGCTCCACCTCCAGCAGGTCGGAGCGGACGCCGACTTCTTCGCACTGGGCGGGCACTCGCTGCTGGTGGCCAGGTTCGCCTACGCGGTGGCCGATGAGCTCGGTGTGGCCCTTCCCCTGCGCGTCATCTTCGAGGACTCCACCGTACGGGGGATCGCCCGCGCGATTGATGAGGCGGCGTCCGGGAACCGGCACGAGCCGGATCTCATGGCCGAGGCGGGACGATGGACTCCGCCCGTTCCGGCAGTGCGGACCGGTCCCGCAGGACCCGCCCGGTCGCTGCTCGTGACCGGTGCCACTGGGTTCCTCGGGGCGCACGTCCTCGCCGAGGCGCTGGAGCGCACGGACGCGGTGGTCCACTGCGTCGTCCGGGCGCGCGACGACACCGGGGCGCGAGAGCGCGTCGAGACGGCGCTGCGGCGGTACGGCCTGGCCGTCCCGGAGCGGAACCGGATGCGGGTCTGCGGGGGCGACCTGTCCCAGCCTCATCTGGGCCTGACACAACCGGCCTACGATCGGCTCGTCGATGAGCTGGACCTCGTCTACCACGTCGCCGCGGACACGACCCTGGTGGTGCCGTACTCTCGGCTCCGCGAGACCAACGTCGAGGGAACCAGCCGTGTCCTCGAGCTCGCGGCCGCGGCCGCGGCGCCCGTCCACTACGTCTCAACGGTGGGAGTCTTCGCTCCGACCGGCGAGGTGCGCACGGAGCAGTCACCGACCGGACCCGTCGAGGGGCTCAGCACCGCGTACGCGCAGAGCAAGTGGGTGGCGGAGCAGCGGGTCCTGCGGGCCCGCGCCTCCGGCCTCCCAGTGAGCATCTACCGTCCCGCGAGGATCACGGGCAGCACGACGACGGGGGCCTGCCGGCCCGATGACCTCTTCTGGCGGGTCGTGCTCGGCGCGATCCAGCTCAGCGAAGTACCGGCTGACCCGGGTCTGAGAGCCGACCTGGTCGCGGTCGACGAGGTCGCGGCGGCGATCGTGAGCCTGTCGGTCGGGGGATACGTCGGAGAGACCTACCACCTGAGCCACGGCGCCGGAACCTCGCTGGACGCAGTTGTCCGCGTCCTTCGGGGTCTGGGCTACCGACTCGGACGGACGACGATGGACCGGTGGCTCGGAAGACTCAAGGGCGAGCCGGGCAACGCGGCCGCGTCCTTGGTGCCGCTGCTGGACTGGCAGGGGGCGCTCGACGTCCCGCTATCCTCGGAGTCGACCCGCAGGGCTTTGAACGAGGTCGACGCGAGCCTGAGGCCCGTGACCGATGAGATGCTCGCGCGCACAGTGGAGTTCTTCATCCGGACCGGCCAGTTCCCCCGCCCCGGGACGAGCCGCCCATGACCCGCGCACCGGTGCCGGCACGATTCGTGACGCCGAACCTCGATCCGACCCGCCGCCTCCGTGAGACGGCCGATACACCCACTGGAACAGGGAGGTACTCATGACCGCGACGATCAGGGCCACGGGACTGGTCAAGCGCTACGGCCGGGAAGGGGCGACTGTCCTCGACGGCATCGACCTGCGGGTCGACGCCGGCGAGTTCGTTACCATCATGGGCAGTTCCGGCGCGGGGAAGTCCACGCTGCTGTACTGCCTGAGCGGCGTCGACAGACCCACGGAGGGCTGCATCGAGCTGGGCGGGTCACGGATCGACCGTCTCAGGGAGAAGGAGCTGACGACGATCCGGCGCCGGGTCGGATTCGTCTTCCAGCAGATCAACCTCCTGCCGCACCTGTCCCTGCTGGAGAACGTGGCGCTGCCCGGGCTGAACGGCCGAGGAGCCGCCGGACGACGGCGCGCCGTCCAACAGGCGGAGGAGCTGCTGACCGCCGTCGGCCTGGCCGAGGCCATGCAGCGGGGCCCGCAGCAGGCCTCGGGCGGCGAGCAGCAGCGGGCCGCCATCGCCCGCGCCCTTCTGACCGATCCGGTCGTGCTCTTCGCGGACGAGCCGACCGGCGCCCTCCACTCCGCCGCAGGAACAACGATTCTTGACCTGCTTGAGCAGACCAACGCGTCGGGGCAGACCACGGTCATGGTGACGCATGACCCCCGGGCCGCGGCCCGCGGCAACCGCGTCATCTACCTGCGTGACGGGCGCGTCGTCGCCGAGCTGGACTCCGGGTCCCGCGACGTGCCCCTCGCGGAGCGCGAGATCCGGGTGCGCGACTGGCTCGAGGAGATGGGTTGGTGAGGCGGCCTCCGACCGCGCTCGGGCTCCTCCTCAGGCGGGACCTGGGGCGGGACCGCGTGTTCTCCACGGTGATCGTGCTCGTCTCCCTCTTGGTGACGGCCCTGCTGTCGACCACGGTCGGCGGGATGCTCACCTCCAGCCGGTCGCAGGGGCGGCTCTACGACGAGGCGCAGTCACCCGACGTCGTCATCCGCTTCACCGGGGAGCCGACCATCGACGACGAGCTGGAGCGGACCGCCCGAATGGAGGGTGTGAGCGGGGTCGACCGCACGGTCAGCATCACCGTGACGGCGAGGGTCGCGGGGGAGGAGGCATCCTTCAACCTGACGCGCGCCGCCGACCTGGAGCCGGGCATCGACATCGACGGCCAAAGCCTGGCGCCGCAGGGGAACGTCATCCTGCCCGTGGCGACCGCACAGGCCCTGGGCCTGCACGAGGGCGACGCCCTCACCGTCGACACCGGGGTCGGCCAGCACGAGCTGACCCTGGCGGGCACGTTCGACGACCCGGTCTTCGGCTCACCGATGATGGGCTACAAGCGCGCCGTCGTCAGCGAAGAGACCTACGACGCGGTTCTCGACACGGTGCGGGCGTCGCAGGGCGACGGAGCCCTCGTGACGCTCGTCGCCCTGCGGGCCGACAGCGCCGTGACGACCCCGGCGGGGCTCCTCGCCGACCTCGACTGGGTCTCCGACGCCGACTTCGCCTACGACCGCTCCTTCCTCATGCGCAGCTTCGCCATCATTCCCGGCATCGTCAGCGCCGTCCTGCTCATGACGACTGTCGTCCTGGGGATCGTGCTCGTGCTCGTGCTCCGGCACGTCAGTGGCGTGCTCATCCGCCGCGAGTGGCGCAGCTCCGGGGTCCTCAAGGTACTCGGGCTCAGCTCGGCCCAGATCAGGCTGAGGCTCGGGGCGAGGCTGGCGGTCCTTAGCGGCGCCGGGTGCCTCGTGGGCGCCGTCGCCTCGATCTGGACGATCCCGGCGCTGGGGGGCCTCTACCTGTCCGCCAACGGCCTGTCCTCCGTGCCCGCGGTGGTCCGATGGCCCGGGGTCGTCGCCGCCGTGGGCGTCATGGCGCTCGTGTGCGCGACTGCGCTTGCGGCGACCCGGGTTCTGTCCTCTCTCAGCCCGCGCGCCGCCCTGGCGAATCAGACCGGGTCGGAGCCCGCGAGGCGGGCCGGACCCTCACTCGCGCGCCTGACTCGCCTGCCCACGGGCTGGGCGCTAGTGTTCAAGGACCTGGTCCGCTCCCCCGGCAGGTACGTGAGCCTGTTCGTCACGGCGCTGGCCTTCTCCTTCCTCTTGGGAACCCTCCTGCCGCTCGGGGCCTCTTTCGCCACCCGGGACCGGACGATCCAGACCCTCGGCCTGGACTCGTACGACGTGACGGCGCTGGTCCTGACCCGGACCGAGGACCCGGGAGCCGTCTTTGACGCCGCGCTGGACCGGGCCGTGGAGGAGACCGGCCTGCCCGAGCCCGTCTACGTCGCCGCCCACCGCTCGGTCAACGTCAGGGTCGAGGGACGGACCGTGGTCGGCACTGTCTCGACCGGCTTCCCGGACTCGCTCAAGGTCACCAGGGGCCGGTTGCCGGCCTCCGCGGACGAGGTGCTCCTCGCCCGGGGCCTGGCCCGGTCCATCGGCGTCGGAGTCGGTGACCGGGTGGCGCTCGGCGGCGACGACGCCACGACCTACGAGGTCAGTGGCGTGTACGACACCGTCAACCAGGCGGGCATGACGGTGTGGCTCACCGAGGAAGCGTTTCAGCGCCTGGAGCCCAGTGCGCCCAGCCCTTACTACTACGTGACCTTCGACCACGAGCTCGACAGCGACCAGCTGAGCGACCTCCTGGAGCGGCTCAATGCCAGCACTGGCATCTCCGCATCGGGGGGCCGTGCGCAGGTGGCGTCCACCGTCTCGACGGTTCAGCTCGCGCTGCGGGGAGTCATCGTCCTGGTCTCGGCTCTCGGCGCGCTCCTCGCGGGCGTGGTGGCGACCTTCCTTGCGCTGTCGGCCGCGGCCGTTGACAGACGGACCTACGCCATCATGACCGTGCTCGGTTACACGCGCGGCCAGCTGCGCCGCCAGCTCGCGCTGAGTTTCGCGGTGACGGCTGCTGCTGCGGCGGCGCTGGGGGCCCTCACCTCGAATGTCCTGGCGGAACCGCTGCTCACGGTGCTGCTCGGTCGAGTCGGGCTGAGCACGGTCGACCTGGGCGGCGACGCGGTGGAGATGACGATCGTGTGCCTGGGCTTCGGGATCCTCTGCGGCGCTGTCGCATGGTTCGCAGCGAAGACACTGCCGCGTGCAGCGTCATCCGAGCTGGTGTCCGAGTAGGTCGCCGCGTCGCGGCCGCTGGTTCGGATCGCCGGAGTGCCTCATGTCAAGGTGCCCGCGAAAACTCATCGGCGCCTCACCTGGGACTGCCCGCGAAGCTGTGAGGGTCTAGGAGGCTTTCTTGACTCGGATGCCCTTGTGGACGTCGGGCAGGACGCTTGGGAACCGGGCGAGACGGGTGCTGGTCGGTCTTGTCTTTGGCCAGCGCGATGAGCACGTCCTGGAGCCCGTGCGGCGCGGCGGGTGATGGCAGCCGGGTTCAACGGTTGCGGTAGGCGATCAGCTCCTGCTTCTGTTTGCCGGTCAGGACGTCGGTGTCCAGCAGGCGGTCCAGCGGGATGCGGGGAGTGTCGTACAGGCGTTTGCGTTTGCCAGCCTTGTCGGTGCCCCACCCGTTGGGGTTCTTGGTGGGGGTCTAGGGGAGTTGACCTGCACGTGGCCAGGGCCCACAGCCGGCTCCGCCACCTCCCGCTCGGCGTCGGTGTCATAGCGGTGGTAGAAGGCGTAGTGACGCACCAAGTGGTTGTTCTTAGACTCCATAGTGGCCTGGTCGTTCTTCGTAGGAGTACTTGCGCATCCTGGCCCGGGGCATGGGCTTTCCTACACCGGGAGGGCGCTTGGCCACCGTCCTCAGGCGCCGCCTGGCGCCCTCCCGGCTCCAACCGATCACCGCGCGCACCTCGTCCAGCATCCGCCCCTTGTCCTTCTTCGACGCCCTGGCATACGCCCCCGCGTACTTCCTGGTGATCTCCATCCTGGCTCGCATTGACAATCCACTCCCCATGCCCACCACGATCCGCGACTTTCGCGGGCAGTTCCAGATGAGGCACCGAACCTCTTTCGCGGGCATACAAGATGAGTCTTGTCGATCGTTTGACTGGGCGCTGAGCGCCCGTAGGAAGGGTGCATGAGCGAGCGCAGCCGCTGGATCGCGTCCATCGCCCTCGGGGGTGCCGGGGTCGCCTATGTGAACAGCTGCCTGCGTCCGCGCGGCGATAATGCGGAGCCTCTCCCCGAGGATGACCTCCTGCCCGACGCCGAGATTGTCGAGACGCACGAGACGGTGCTGCAGGCACCCGTGGCTGACGTATGGCCCTGGCTGGTCCAAATGGGCGCCGGGCGCGGCGGCTTCTACTCCTTCGATGTACTGAGCCTTTCTCATCAGGGGGTGGTGTTGTTCAGGTTGAGAATGACGAGGGCGGTGGCAACGACTTTGGTGATGGTTGATGGGGCGAGGGTGTCTCTCCTGAGGGCTTATGGCCCTTGATGGGGGTCTTGATGCCGATGCCGGCACCCGCGTAGCCCTTGTCGGCCAGGGCGGGTATCCCGCCGTTCCAGCGCCGACGCAGTCCGCCCGGTCAGGGGCGGCGAGCCGTTGTCATCACCTTCTGGAGGCCGCGGATCGCAGGGCCGGATCGGGTGCGACGAGACCCCGCGACCCCTGGAGGCCGATAGGGGACGGCGGATGACAGCGCCGCGGCCGCGTAGCCTGGGCCCATGCGCCCCGTCACCGACCTGCGTCGAACCGATAAGCCCTTCGAGGTCGTCAGCCAGTACACGCCCAGCGGCGACCAGCCCACCGCGATCAACGAGCTTGCCGAGCGCCTGAACGCGGGGGAGAAGGACATCGTCCTCCTCGGCGCCACGGGGACCGGGAAGTCCGCCACCACCGCCTGGCTCGTGGAGAAGGCGCAGCGCCCCACCCTCATCCTGGAGCCCAACAAGACACTGGCCGCGCAGATGGCCGCCGAGTTCCGCGAGCTCCTGCCGAACAACGCGGTGGAGTACTTCGTCTCCTACTACGACTACTACCAGCCCGAGGCCTACGTCCCCCAGACGGACACCTTCATCGAGAAGGACTCCTCCATCAACGACGAGGTCGAGCGCCTGCGCCACAGCGCCACGAACTCCCTGCTCACACGCCGGGACGTCGTCGTCGTCTCCTCGGTGTCCTGCATCTACGGCCTGGGCACGCCCCAGGAGTACGTCGACCGCATGACGCCCCTGGCCGTGGGGGACCAGATCGACCGCGACGAGCTCCTGCGCCGCTTCGTCGGCATGCAGTACACCCGCAACGACATCGACTTCACCCGCGGCACCTTCCGCGTGCGCGGGGACACCGTCGAGATCATCCCCATGTACGAGGAGCTCGCCATCCGCATCGAGTTCTTCGGCGACGAGATCGAGTCCCTGGCAACCCTCCACCCCGTCACCGGGGACGTCATCGCCCCCGCCGAGCAGGTCTTCGTCTTCCCGGCCTCCCACTACGTGGCCGGGCCCGAGCGCATGAACCGCGCCATCGAGGGCATCGAGGCCGAGCTCGCCGAGCGCCTGGCCGTCTTCGAGCGCGACGGCAAGCTCCTGGAGGCCCAGCGCCTGCGCATGCGCACCACCTACGACCTGGAGATGATGCGCCAGATCGGCATGTGCTCGGGCATCGAGAACTACTCGATGCACATCGACGGGCGCAGCCCCGGCACCCCGCCCAACACGCTGCTCGACTACTTCCCCGAGGACTTCCTCCTCGTCATCGACGAGTCCCACGTGACCGTCCCCCAGATCGGCGCCATGCACGAGGGGGACGCCTCCCGCAAGCGCACCCTCGTCGACCACGGCTTCCGACTGCCCAGTGCCCTGGACAACCGGCCGCTGACCTTCACGGAGTTCGAGAGCCGCATCGGCCAGACCGTCTACCTGTCCGCCACTCCCGGCGACTACGAGATGGAGCGCTCCGACGGCGTCGTCGAGCAGATCATCCGCCCCACCGGGCTCGTGGATCCCAAGATCGTCGTCAAGCCCACCCAGGGGCAGATCGACGACCTCCTGGAGGAGGTGCGCCAGCGGGTGGACAAGGATGAGCGCGTCCTGGTCACCACGCTCACCAAGCGCATGGCCGAGGACCTGACCACCTACCTCGCCGAGCGGGGCGTGCGCGTGGAGTACCTGCACTCCGACGTCGACACGCTGCGGCGGGTCGAGCTCCTGCGCGAGCTGCGGCAGGGGCGCTTCGACGTCCTCGTCGGCATCAACCTCCTGCGCGAGGGCCTGGACCTTCCCGAGGTCTCGCTCGTGTCCATCCTCGACGCGGACAAGGAGGGGTTCCTGCGCTCGACGAGGTCCCTCATCCAGACCATCGGCCGCGCCGCGCGCAACGTCTCCGGCGAGGTCCACATGTACGCCGACACGACCACCCCCGCCATGGCCCAGGCCATCGGTGAGACCGAGCGCCGCCGCGCCCTCCAGCTCTCCTACAACGAGGCCAACGGCATCGACCCCCAGCCCCTGCGCAAGAGGATCGCGGACGTCACCGACATGCTCGCGCGCGAGGACATCGACACCGAGGAACTGCTCGCGGGCGGATACCGGGGCCATGAGGAGTCCTCCGTGCGCAAGGGCCGGAAGAAGGCCGCCGAGGCGACCGTCCGGGAGCGCCTGGCCGGGGCCGCGCAGGGTGATCTCGCCGAGCTCATCACCGAGCTCACTGAGCAGATGCACGCCGCCGCCGTTGATCTCCAGTTCGAGCTCGCCGCCCGATTGCGCGATGAGATCCAGGATTTGAAGAAGGAACTGCGCGCCATGCGGGAAACGAGCTGAGGCGCCGCCGATGATGAGACCGCCGCGGCCCGGGGACCGTGTCTGGGAGACGGATTCCCACGGGAAAGCCGGAGGATTCAAAAGACGATAACAGAATGCTCGCCATATGCGGGTATGTCGGGTACTCTCCATCTGGGCGTGGGCCCTGACCGCCCCTCACCTGCTGCTCCCTGACGGCTTCCCCCACCTACGGAAGAGCAAACCCCTCCTATGAGCAGTCCCGCGCTGGCGGCAGTGCGTCCGCCCTCACGCGCTTTCAGGATCCCGCGGCTCGTGCCGCATCTCCTCATCCTCGCCGCGATCGCCCTGACAGCGATTCTTCTCATTCCCGGGCCGGTCGTCACCGCGGGGGCGCGAATGTGGCGGATCGGCGCCGCCGTCCTCGCGCTGGCCCTCGTGATCACGCGCCGCAAGCAGCCCCGCATTGATGACCGGGACCTGGACCATATTCTCGCCGTCGGCGGCCTCGTGACCGCCTTATGGATCATCAGGCAATGGGACACCTCGGCGCACCCCGCCGCCGCGGTATTCGCCGCCGTCTCACTCAGCCTGGGCCTGGCGCTGTGGATCGTGGGAACCAGGGAGATCTCCTGGCTCGCCCCCGCGATCCTCCCCCTGTGCCTCAGCCTCGTCCCCTCACTGTGCTCGGTGATGCTCGGGATGATCGCCCTGGCGCTGTGCTCCTTGGCCGCCCTGGCGCTGCTCGTGGCCAACGGCCTCGCCTTACGGGGGCAGTTCCAGCGGATCGTGCCCGCGCGGCTCATCATCCCCGCGCTCGCCGCCGTTGCCCTCGCCGCCGTCGCCAGGGGGTGGATCGCGTGAGCAACGTGAGCCTCCTGCCGAGGAGGGACAGGCGCATCCTCGACCTGCCCGAGCCACTCGAGCTCGCCGGGCAGCAGGAGCGGCAGCTCGAGCTGGCCTGCTACGGCCTGTCCGAGGCGGCGCCCGCGTACTCCGCCAGGGGAGTGCTCGTGGTCTGGCAGCGGGTGGCGCTCATCGCCGCCGCCGTCCTCCTCATCCTCGGCCTCGCCCTCATCCCGCGGGCCACGGGGATCGCCGTCGTCGCCATCGTCACCGCCGTCTACGCCATCGCGCTCGTCTACCGGCTCGCCCTGTTCCAGCTGGGCGCCAAGGGCGGCAACGTGGTCACGGTGAGTGACGAGGAGGCGCGGTCCATGCCCGACGCCGAGCTGCCCCGCTACACCGTCCTCGTCCCCGTCTTCCACGAGCCGCTGCTCGGCGAGCTCGTGGCGAGGCTGGAGCGCCTGGAGTACCCGCGCCACCTCCTCGACATCCGCCTGCTCCTGGAGGCCGACGACGAGGAGACCAACGCCGCTGCCGCCGGGCTCGTCCTCGGGCGGCATGTGACGATCGTGCGGGTGCCCGCCCACGAGCCGCGCACGAAGCCGAAGGCCTGCAACTACGGCTTCCTCACTTCCGAGGGCGGCATGTGCACGATCTACGACGCCGAGGACTCGCCCGACCCCCTCCAACTGCTCCGCGCCGTCGTCGCGATGAGGAGGCTCGGGCCCCGCTACGCCTGCGTGCAGGCGCGGCTCGGCTTCTACAACGCCGATCAGAACCTCCTCACCCGCTGGTTCGCCCTGGACTACGGCTCATGGTTCGGCAACCTCCTGCCCGGGCTCGTGGCGCTCGGCGCGCCGATCCCGCTGGGCGGCACCTCCAACCACTTCCGCTCCGACGTGCTGCGGCAGGTCGGGGCCTGGGACCCCTGGAACGTCACCGAGGACGCGGACCTGGGCCTGCGCCTGGCGCGTGCCGGGTACCAGGTGGGCGTCCTCGACTCGGACACGGGGGAGGAGGCCAACCCCGACGCGATCAACTGGGTGCGCCAGCGCAGCCGCTGGTACAAGGGCTACCTTCAGACCTTCCTCGTCCATATGCGCGCACCCGGGCTCGTGCGCCGCCAGCTCGGTGTGAGGGGCATGACCGGCCTCATCATCTTCATCGCGGGCACGCCCCTGCTCTCCGCGCTCAACGGGTTCTTCTGGGCGCTGACGATCGTCTGGTTCACCTCCCACAACCCGGCGGTGGCCGCCCTGTTCCCACCGGCCGTCTACTACGTGGGCATGGTCAGCCTCATCGTCGGCAATCTCGCCGTGCTCTACATGGGGCTGTTCACCGCCCGCCAGATGGAGCGCCCGGGGCTCCTCATCCCCTCGCTGCTCATGCCGCTGTACTGGATCCTCATGTGGCTAGCAGCGGTCAAGGCGGTGCTCCAGCTCATCACAGCGCCGTCCTACTGGGAGAAAACCGCGCACGGCCTCCACAAACCGCAAGAATCCCAGGCAGGGGAGCACCCGTCAGGAGTGGCGGCATGAGCCGGCGGCGCCGTGATCCTGACAGGACGAGGCAGCGGAGGATCGAACTGGGCGTCGTCGCCGCGGCGCTCGTCGTCTACCTCGGGGCGGGATGGTGGTTGAGCGCCCACGACCTCATCTTCCCCGACGCCATGAGCCGCGTCGCCAACGGGTACTACACGATGCACAGCCGCGATCCCCACCTTGCGGCGATCGGCTTCGTCTGGAACCCGCTGCCCTCGCTGGCCGTTATCCCCCTGCTCCTGCTGACGCCCATCTGGCCCGCGCTCGCCTCCAAGGCCGTGGCGGGATGCCTCGTGTCCGCGCTCTGCGGCGCGATCGCGGTGGGGCTCACGCACCGCCTCCTGGGGATCCTGGGGACCCGTGGCACGGCTCGCCTGCTGCTCACGGCGGCTTTCGCCCTCCACCCCCTCGTGCTGCTCGGCGCGACGACGGGAGCCAGCGAGGCCATGCTCCTCCTTGCCTGCGTCTTCATCGCCGTGCGGCTGGCGCAGTGGCTGAACGACCCCAAGCCCTGGCCGCTGGTCCAGGTGGGGGTGGGCGCCGGGCTCGCCTACCTCGTGCGCTATGAGGCGCTGGCGGCGGGCGCCGCGATCGCCGTGCTCGTGGCGGGGGCCTCATGGTGGAGGTCGCGCGGGCGCGATGGCGCGATCGGCATCGCCTCGCTCGATGTGGCCCTCGTGACCGCGCCCATCGTGGCCGCCTTCGGGCTGTGGGCGCTCGCGAGCAAGATCGTCGTCGGGTCCTGGCTGGAGACCTTCAGCTCCCAGTACGGCAACTCGGCCCAGGTCGGGAACTTCCTGACGACCATCGACGGGATCGTGGGCACGGGGCCGCACGCGCAGGCCGTCTACCTCGCCGAGCAGCTCGCCCGCACCGCGCCGCTGGCGATCCCGCTGGCGGTCCTGGCGCTGCTGGTCGCCTGGTGGCGCCGGGAGCCGGCCTTCCTCGCGCCGATGTTCGTCCTCGGATCGATCCTGCTCTTCCAGAACCTCACCTTCCTGCGGAGCATGTCCTTCGGCTGGCTCCGCTTCCAGATCGCCGCAGTGCCGCTGAGCGTCATCGCCGCCGGCTATCTCGTGGCCTCCGCGTCGAGGGCGCAGTGGGCTCCCCATATCCGCCAGTCGGCCGTCGCGCTTCTCGTGGCGCTCGGGGTGCTGACGATCCCGCTCGCATGGGCGACGGAGGGCGACCCGAGGCTCGCGCGCGAGGAGGCGCTCGCCCGCGCCTCGGCCGCCGGCGGCCAGTACGCGATGGAGGATGACGTCGCGCGGGAGATCAGCGATATGGATCTGGGGAAGGGCGCCGTCGTCACAGACGTCGCCTACTCCTTCCCGATCGTCCTCATGGCCGACAACCCCGACGTCTACACGATCACGACGGATCGGGACTTCAAGGACCGACTCGCGGCCCCGCGCGCGGGACGGGTCACGCACGCCCTCATCACCTCGCCGGATATCTCGCCCGCGGATGCGATCGAGCTGCGCTACCCGGGTATCTGGGACGACGGCGGTGGGGTCGCCACGCTGGTCAAGGAGTGGAAGGACGGCCGGGGCCTCACCTGGCGCCTCTACCGCTTCGACGACGCCGCCTGAGGCGGGCGCGTAGCGGGCAGCGTGACGGCTGCGCCCCACCCGCAGGAGCGTGACGGCTGCCTCCACCACCGACGGCTGCCGCTAGCACCGAGAAGTGCGTTCTCGCCGCACCGGTCGGTGCTGGAGGCACCTGTCGGGGGAGAACGCACCCGGCGCGGATCACAGTGCCGATAGGCGGGCGGAGCGCGATCAGCGGCGGGGCGGCGGTTAGACTGCGACGCGCAACCGCGCTTGTCGGAGGGGAGTACTCCCACGAACAGCGGCGTCGTCATCACGGAGGACCCGCGGCACCTCGCCGCTGGCCCCCGGCGCCGCGGGCCAGCCGCCTGAACCCCGGGCGGGAACCTGGCGGGAGGAGACCTTCGGTACCCGTTCCGTACCGGAGGAGTCCCCATGGAAGTCCACGCCCTCGCCTGGGCCGGCCTTATCGTCGTCGTCATCGGCCTGATCACCGTCGACTTCGTCGGCCACGCCCGCAACCCCCACCCGCCCAGCATCCGCGAGGCCGCCACCTGGACGGTCGGCTACATGGCCCTCGCCGCGCTCTTCGGCCTCGGCCTGCTCGTCTTCGGCGGGGGAGAGGCCGCGCTGAGCTTCTACTCGGGCTGGGCGCTCGAATGGTCGCTGAGCCTGGACAACCTCTTCGTCTTCATCATCATCCTCACCACGTTCCGCGTCCCGCGCGACTTCCAGCAGAAAGCGCTGCTGCTCGGCATCGTCATCGCCCTCGTCATGCGATTCCTCTTCATCCTCGCGGGAATCGCCATCATCAACCGCTTCAGCGCCGTGTTCTACCTCTTCGGCGCCTTCCTCATCTACACCGCCATCAAGCAGGTCATCGAGGCCCGCGGCGATGAGGACGACGCCGCCGAGGAGGCCGAGGAGTTCGTCGACAACCGGATGACGCGCCTCGTGCGCCGGCTCATGCCCACCACCGACGGCTTCGTGGGCAACAAGCTCATCCACCGCCACGCCGGCCGCACCTTCATCACCCCGCTCCTCATCGTCGTCGTCGCCCTGGGCAGCGCCGACGTCATGTTCGCCCTCGACTCCATCCCCGCGATCTTCGGCATCACCCAAGACCCCTTCCTCGTCTTCAGCGCCACCGCGTTCTCCCTGCTCGGCCTGCGCCAGCTCTTCTTCCTCATCGACGGGCTGCTCGACCGCATGGCCTACCTCTCCTACGGCCTGGCCGTCATCCTCGGCTTCATCGGCTTCAAGCTCATCAACCACGCCCTGCACGAGAACGAGCTCGGCTTCATCAACGGGGGCCGCCCGGTGGAGGCCATCCCCGAGCCCTCCACGGTGGTCTCCCTCGCCGTCATCGTCGTCAGCCTCCTGACCGTCGCCCTCGTTTCCGTCGTCCAGGCGCGCAGGCAGAGCCGCGTGGAATCAAGGCCCGCGGAATGATTAGCCTTCGGGCATGAGCGAGACGACGACGCCGACCCAGGCGCCCACCGCCAGCGCCCCCCAGGGGCTCACCTCCCAGGAGGTCGCCGCCCGCATCCGCGACGGCCTCACCAACGCCTACGAGGAGACCACCTCGCGCTCGGCGCTGGACATCCTGCGCGCCAACGTGCTCACGATCTTCAACGCGATCCTCGGCGCCGCGCTCGTCCTCATCCTCCTCATTGGGCACTGGGCCGACGCCCTGTTCGGCTTCGTCCTCATCCTCAACACCTCCACCGGCACCATCGCCGAGATCCGCGCCAAGCGCGCCCTCGACCGCCTCGCCGTCCTGGAGGCGCCCCGCGCCCACGCCCTGCGCGACGGCGCCGAGAGCGAGATCGACGTCGCCGACGTCGTCCTCGACGACGTGCTCCGCCTGCGCTCGGGCGAGCAGATCCCCGCCGACGGCACCATCCTGGACACCGACGGGCTCGAGGTCGACGAATCGATCCTCACTGGGGAATCCGACCCGGTCAGGCCGAAGGAGGGCGGCCGGGTCCTGTCCGGCACCACCGTCACCGCGGGCACAGCGCTCATGCGCACCACCGCGGTGGGGGCGGAGGCCTACGCCCACCGGCTCGCCCGCGAGGCCCGCCAGTTCTCCACCGTCCGCTCCGAGCTCCAGGACGGCACCAACCGGGTCCTCACCTGGATCTCCTGGGTCATCGTTCCTGTGGCGCTCGTGCTCATCTGGTCCCAGATGCGCCAGGCCGGCGGCATCTCCACCGCCATCGACTCCGGCGCCTGGCGCACCGCCATGGTCGCGGGCATCGCCGGCGTCGTCGGCATGGTCCCCCAGGGGCTCGTCCTCCTCACCAGCGTCAACTTCGCCACCGCTTCCCTCAAGCTGGCCCGCCAGAAGGTCCTCGTCCAGGAGCTCCCCGCCGTGGAGGTCCTCGCCCGCGTCGACACCCTCTGCTTGGACAAGACCGGCACGATCACCACTGGCCGCATCGTCCTGCGCGAGGTCACGGCCCCCGATGGCGCCAGCCCCGACGCCGACGCCCTGGCCGCGCTCGACGCCCTCGCCGCCGGCGGTGACGCCAATGCCACCGCCCTCGCCCTCCAGGAGGGCCTGCCCACCATTGAGCCCGCCCGCCCCGGAGCCCCCGCGGTCGAGGCGCGCGTGCCCTTCTCCTCGCGCCGCAAGTGGTCGGCCGTCACGGTGGGTGGGACCACGTGGGTCATGGGCGCCCCCGAGATCGTCCTCGGCGCCTGCCACGAGCACGCGCCCGAGCGCGATCGCGCCCTCGGCCAGGTCCGCGAGGAGGCCTCGACGGGCGCCCGCGTCGTCGCCCTGGCGCGCTCCGAGCAGCCCTGCGGCGGGGGCGGCGCTGAAGGCACCGACCACCCCCTTCCAGCGGGGCTGCGCCCAGCCGCGCTCGTCATGCTCGCCGAGCAGGTCCGCCCCGACGCCCCCGAGACCCTCTCCTACTTCCGGGCCCAGGGCGTCGACGTCAAGGTCATCAGCGGGGACACCCCCGTCACCGTCGCGGCCGTCGCCCGGGCGGCCGGCATCACCCGCCCCGACGGCGCCGAGCTGACCGTCCGCGACGCCCGCGAGCTGCCCACCACCGCCGACGACCCCGCCGACCTGGAGCGCCTCGCCGACGCCGTCGCCGACGCCCAGGTGCTCGGCCGCGTCGTCCCCGAGCAGAAAAAGGCCCTCGTCGCCGCCCTCCAGTCGCGCGGGCGGACCGTCGCGATGACCGGCGACGGCGTCAACGACGCCCTGGCCCTCAAGCACGCCGACCTCGGTATCGCCATGGGCAACGGCGCGCCCGCCACCAAGGCCGTCGCGCGCCTCGTCCTGCTCACCGGTATGTTCTCCGCGCTTCCCGGGGTGGTGGCCGAGGGGCGGCGCGTCATGGCGAACACGGAGCGCATCGCCTCCCTGTTCCTGTCCAAGACCGTGTACGCCTCGCTTATCGCCGTCGTCGTGGCGATCACGGCGATCCCGTACCCCTTCCTGCCCCGTCAGCTCACCATCGTCTCCTCGCTGACGATCGGCGTGCCCGCGCTCATCCTCGCCCTGGCGCCGTCTGCCCGCCGCTACCGCGGGGGCTTCCTCGGGCGCGTGCTCACCCTCGCCGTCCCCGCGGGCCTCGTCGCCGGCGTGGGGACGCTCGCCGCCCGCGCCTGGCTGTGGGGGGCAGGGCTCGCGGACGAGCAGATCACAACCGGCGCGACCCTCGTGCTCGTCGCCGCGGGACTCGCCCTGCTCACCCTCACGGCCAGGCCGCTGCTCGGCTGGAGGCTCGGCCTCGTCATCCTCATGGGCGTGCTCGCCGTGCTCGGAGTCGTCGTGCCGCCGGTGAGGCGCTTCTTCCTCCTCGCCTGGCCCACGAGCACGACGTGGCTCATCGTGGCGGCGATGGCCGCGATCGTCATCGCGGGCATGGAGGCCGTGCACCTCGCGCGGCCCCGGCTCGCGCGCACCCGGCTCGGGCAGGCGCGCGCGGGGGAGTGAGACTCCCGGGTGATCGAGGCGCGCCTCGATCATGACCGGTTCCGGGCGCGCTCGGCACCGCCCGCCCGGGACCGATCGAGAGGGTGTCTCAGGAGGTCAGGAGATCTGGCCGATGACGGGGTTCCACTCCCGGGGCGTCCGCTCGGCGATGAGCCCGGCCACGTGGAAGGGATCGTCGTCGAGCAGGGCCAGCGCGCCGTCGGCGTCCTCAGCGCGCACGACGATGAGGGCGTCATTCGTCCCCGGGTAGGGGCCCGCGGCGATGAGGTGCCCCTGGTCCGCCAGGGCCCCGTTGAAGGCGCGGTGGCTCGGGCGGATCGCGGACAGCTCCTCATCCCGACCGGTGACGTAGGTGTACTCGACGGTGAAGATCTTGCTCATGGCGGCAGCCTAGCCCTCCGGCGCCGTGCGCGTGAGCCGTGGCACAGACCATCTCTGACGTGGCGAGTCGAACATCTGTACGACGCCGCGCTGCGCCTAGACTCGCGCCCGTGAATGACACTCTCATCATCCGTGGAGCCCGCGAGCACAACCTCAAGGGCATCAGCCTTGACCTGCCCCGCGACAAGATGATCGTGTTCACCGGGCTGTCCGGCTCCGGCAAATCCTCGCTCGCCTTCGACACGATCTTCGCCGAGGGCCAGCGCCGCTACGTGGAGTCACTGTCCTCCTACGCCCGCCAGTTCCTCGGCCAGATGGACAAGCCCGACGTCGACTTCATCGAGGGCCTGTCCCCGGCGGTCTCCATCGACCAGAAGTCCACCTCCCGCAACCCCCGCTCCACCGTCGGCACCGTCACCGAGGTCTACGACTACCTGCGCCTCCTCTACGCGCGCGCCGGCATCCAGCACTGCCCCGTCTGCGACGCCGTCATCTCCTCCCAGACCCCCCAGCAGATCGTCGACCGCGTCCGCTCCCTGCCCGAGGGCACGCGCTTCCAGGTGCTCGCGCCCGTCGTGCGCGGCCGCAAGGGCGAGTACACCGAGCTGTTCGAGGAGTTGCGCTCGCGCGGCTTCAACCGGGTGAGGGTCGACGGCGACACCCACCGCCTCGACGCCCCGCCCGAGCTGTCCAAGCGCCTCAAGCACGACATCGAGGTCGTCATCGACCGGCTCGTCGTGCGCGAGGGCATCCGGGGGCGCCTCACCGACTCCGTCGAGACCGCCCTCGGCCTGGCCGACGGCATCGTCATCATCGAGGAGGTCGATCGCGACGAGGACGACCCCGCCCGCCTCCACCGCTACTCCGAGAAGCGCGCCTGCCCCAACGAGCACCAGCTCGCCCTCGATGAGATGGAGCCCCGCACCTTCTCCTTCAACGCCCCCTACGGCGCCTGCCCCGAGTGCACCGGCATCGGCGTGCGCCTCGAGGTGGACCCCGACCTGGTCGTCCCCGACGAGGAGCTCACCCTCGCCGAGGGCGCCATCGCCCCCTGGACCATCCACCAGAAGCACTTCAACCGGACCCTGTCGGCGCTCGGCGCCGAGCTCGGCTTCGACATCGACACCCCGTGGCGCGCCCTGCCCGAGCGCGCCAAGGACGCGATCCTGCGCGGCAAGGACTACGAGGTCAAGGTCACCTACCGCAACCGGTGGGGGCGCGAGCGCGTCTACTCCACCGGCTTCGAGGGCGTCCTCAACTACGTCATGCGCAAGCACGACGAGACCGAGTCCGAGTGGTCCAAGGAGCGCTACCAGGGCTACATGCGCGAGGTCCCCTGCCCCGTCTGCTCCGGCACGCGCCTCAAGCCCGAGGTCCTCGCCGTGCGCGTGGGGGACAAGTCCATCGCCGAGCTCTGCGATCTGCCCGTGGGGGAGTGCCGCGACTTCCTCGCGGACCTCGAGCTCACCGGGCAGGCCAAGCAGATCGCCTCCTCCGTGCTCACCGAGATCAACGCCCGCCTCGGCTTCCTCGTCGACGTCGGGCTGGACTACCTCAGCCTCTCCCGAGGCGCCGCCACACTCTCCGGCGGCGAGGCCCAGCGCATCCGCCTGGCCACCCAGATCGGCTCCGGTCTCGTTGGCGTCCTCTACGTCCTCGACGAGCCCAGCATCGGCCTGCACCAGCGGGACAACGCCCGTCTCATCGAGACGCTCTCCCGGCTGCGGGACCTCGGCAACACGCTCATCGTCGTCGAGCACGACGAGGACACCATCCGCTCGGCCGACTGGATCGTCGATATCGGGCCCGGCGCGGGGGAGAAGGGCGGCGAGGTCATCCACTCCGGCGAGCTCGCCGGCCTCCTGGAGGCCACCGACTCCTACACGGGAGACTATCTCGCCGGCCGCCGCCAGATCCCGATCCCGCCCACCCGCCGCCGGGTCGACAAGAAACGGCAGATCACCGTCGTCGGCGCCCGCGAGAACAACCTCAAGGACGTCACCGTCTCCTTTCCCCTGGGCGTGCTCACCGCCGTCACCGGTGTCTCGGGCTCCGGCAAGTCCTCGCTGGTCAACTCCATCCTCTTCCAGGTGCTCGCCAACCGCCTCAACCGCGCCCACGGCGTCCCCGGGCGGCACAAGACCGTGCGCGGCCTCGACCAGCTCGACAAGGTCGTCCACGTCGACCAGTCGCCCATCGGCCGCACCCCGCGATCCAACCCCGCCACCTACACCGGCGTGTGGGACCACATCCGCAAGATCTTCGCCGCCGTGCCCGAGTCCAAGGTGCGCGGCTACGGCCCCGGCCGCTTCTCCTTCAACGTCAAGGGCGGGCGCTGCGAGTCCTGCAAGGGCGACGGCACCCTCAAGATCGAGATGAACTTCCTTCCGGACGTCTACGTCCCCTGCGAGGTCTGCCACGGCGCCCGCTACAACCGGGAGACCCTGGAGATCCGCTACAAGGACCACACCGTCGCCGACGTCCTCGACATGACGATCGAGCGGGCCGCCGAGTTCTTCTCCTCCACCCCCATCATCTCCCGCCACCTGAGCACGCTCGTGGAGGTGGGGCTCGGCTACGTGCGCCTGGGCCAGGCCGCCACCACGCTCTCCGGCGGCGAGGCCCAGCGCGTCAAGCTGGCCACCGAGCTGCAGCGCCGCTCCACCGGCCGCACGATCTACGTCCTGGACGAGCCGACGACGGGCCTGCACTTCGAGGACATCCGCAAGCTCCTCGAGGTCCTCCAGGGGCTCGTGGAGAAGGGCAATACGGTGGTGGTCATCGAGCACAACCTCGACGTCATCGCCAACGCCGACTGGGTCATCGACATGGGCCCCGAGGGCGGCAAGGGGGGCGGTACCGTCGTGGCCACCGGGACCCCCGAGCAGCTCTCCGCGGTGACGGAGTCCCACACCGGCCAGTTCCTCGCCGAGGTGCTGGAGCGGCGCCGCTGCTGACGCGCCGATAGCCGGCCCCGCGGGCTCAGGCTGCGGGTTCGGGCTCCGACGACGACGGCGCCCCGCCTCGGCCGATCCGGCGTTGCGCGGGGCGCCGTCAGTCGTGCTGATCACCGCTTCGGAAGATAGGGGTCGATGCCCAGGGAGGACGCCCGGCCCTCGGCCGAGCCCGCTGCTGGCCCGGACGCGCCCGCAGGCGCGCCGCCCTGGGGCGGTGCGGTGTCCTCCGCGAGCCTGTTGTACGCCAGCGACAGCAGGAAGCAGACAACGCCCGCGCCTGCCAGCGAGACCACGCGCATAGCGGAGCTGCGCGTGGACAGGTCGACCAACGCGAGCTTGAAGACCGCCAGGAGCACGAGCACCAGGCCGTAGTGCCGCAGCTCGGTGGCGCGCATCCCGAAGCCCACGAGGATGCAGGTGCCGCCGATCGCGAGGATCGCGATCGTCATGAGCAAGGACGACGCCGTCGAACCGGTGAGGACCGCCAGTGCCCCCAGTCCGATGAGCGTGTCCGGGATGGCGATCGCCAGGGAGTAGGTGCCGATTCCCACCCAGGGCGCGAGGAGCCAGCTCGCGACCGCACCGGCGGACACGGCCGCCACGGAGACGAGGGCGTCCTCGAGGAACGAGTCGTTGCGCGCGCTGACGCCGAGATCTGTGAGGGCGAGCACCCATAGTGCGACCACCGCCGTCCAGGACGCCGGTGGAGGAGCTGGCATGGTCGGACCGCCGTGCTCAGCGGCACCGGCCCGGGCTCCGAACCGCTGGAAGCCCAGCAGGGCCAAGGGCGTGAGGGCCGGCGAGGTCAGACCCGCGAGGAGGAGCAGGCAGGTGAGGAACGTCGCGCAGACCTGGAACACGGTGGCGCTCAGCTCGACGTCCGAGAAGAGCATCGCCACGCGGGCGCTGAGCGTGACGATCACGCAGAACACCGTGGCGACGAGCGCGGAGCGCAGGTCCGACACGCTTCGAGGCGACCCATCGGAGCGCATGAGGCGCTCCGCGATGAGGGTCCCGGCGAGGCACAGGCCCAGCGCCAGCAGCACGCCGAGCGATGTCGGAACGTCCTCGCGCGGCACGACGAGCAGCGCGCCGCCCGCCAGGGCGGGCAGGCCGACGGCAAGCGTCCACCCGTGGTGCGCGGCGGCGATGGAGACCGCTCCGATGAGGATCGCCGCGGGCACGGTGAGGTAGAGCGAGACCGCCGGGGTTCCCAGCGCGATGACGATCGCCCCGGGGATGATCCCGACGGCGCAGCGGCCCCGCCAACTGGCATCGCCCCTGCCCGAGAGGAGGCCGAGCGCGATGGCGGTTCTCGCCGCGATCATGATGAGGAGGAGCGCTTGCGTGGGGCCGTCCTGCCAGATCTGTGCCTTCAGGACGGGCACGGCGGTGATGGCCGCATCGAGGACCCACTCCCAGCCGGTGAGCGCGCGCCACTTCGAGCGCGACAGGAGCAGACCGAGGTGGAGGCACTGGGCCTGAGCCGCCAGCCAGGTGAGCGCGTTGAGGAGGATCCACAGGGAGGCCTGCTCATCGCGGATGAGGGAGGGCACGTCGAACAGCAGGACGAAGGCGAGGACGACGAGGGACGTCGCCGGGTACCACGCCGCCACGGGGAGGCGGGGCGCCGAGCCTCCCGAGGCCCCGCTGTCCCCGGCGCCTCCCGTTCCGGGCTTCGACCCGCCCGCTGCCGGAGTGGGGACCTGCTTGGTGCCCTGGGCGCCGAGCCAGGAGGCGGTTCCCGCCAGGAGCAGTGCGTAGACGACAAGGATCGTCCCATGCATCCCGGCGCTGGCCGGCTCGTTGTGCGCCCTCACGACGACGAAGCCCATCGTGGTGAGCGCGCCGAGCGTCGAGATGATCGCGGTGAAGAACTGGCGGCTGTAGGAGGACAGCGCCAGGAGGAACAGTGCCCATCCCATCATGAGCAGCATGAGGACGAGCAGGGGGTTCCCCAGGTGGAGCACCTCGGCGCCGATAAGCGCGACGAAGCCTAGAACGCCACCAGTGCCCGTCAGCGTGGCAGCGGCGACCCGCAGCCGGGGCTTGGTCGAGCCGAGGCGGGTTCCCGCTGCCACGAGGGCGAGGGCGACGGCGCCGAGCGCGCCGATCTTGACGACGTTGGGGATCGAGTCCCACACCACGATGAGCAGGCTCACCGCGGCGAGGGTGACGAGGATGGCCGCGGCTCCGGAGAGCAGGTGCCGGCCGATATTGCCCTCGCGCGCCCACGCCTTGAGCCTGGACTCGCGGGCCTCCTCCTCGGTGGGAGGGTTCCAGAATGCTTTGAACTCCGCCTCGGAAGCGATGTCCTCGCGCGCGGCAGAGGGCTGGCCCGGCGCGGAGGCCGGCTCTGGCTTCGCGCTCGCTTCCGCACCGGCGGCGAGCGCGGGAGCCGCCGCCGGGCGGGCCTTCCGCTCGGGCTCGTGCTCAGAACCCTCCCCGGGAGCGCGCTCGGGCTCGGGCGTCACGGCCTGGGCGTCGTCGGCGCTCGTGGGTACCGGTCCTCTGCCGGCCATGGTCGGGAAGGCCCGCGTCGTGGCAGGCACGGGGATGGCCGCGTGCTCTTCGGCGGGCTCAGGCCCGCTCCTTGCGGTCGCTTGCGGGGCGGCGGGTGGATGGGCGCACTCGGAGGCGAGCTCCGCTGCTTGGGCAAGCAGCCCTGCGATCGCCTCAATCGTGGTCTCAAGCGCGTGGAGTCGTCTCTCGACATCCGTGTCGTGGGAGTGGCTCGATGTGGAATCGGGATCTCGCCCGTCAATGGGGTCGGTCATCATGTCTCCTGGTGCTGGTCCGGTGGGTCCGGCTGGTCAGCAGGGAAATGGGACAGGTCACACTTTACGAGCCCGGTCGAGCGCGCGTGGGAATCCGATGATGAGAGGTCCCCGCAATGCCCAGGCCATCCCAGCACAGGCCCCAGGTTGCTCAGCCAGCGACAGTTCGAGGCCCCAGCGCCACCCGGAGCTGATCGAGCAGCTCGCGCAGGCGCTCGGGCGAGCGGCTGCCGAGCCCCAGGACGATCCCCGGCCACCCGCCCCGCCCCCTGACCGACCAGTACGAGCCCAGGCCCTCGACGCCGAGACCCGCGGCGCGGGCCCTGGCCACCGCGGCCCCCTCGTCAGCGCCCGGCGCCAGCGGCACGACGGCGTGGAGCCCGCCCTCCATGGGCGTGCCGGAGGGGAAGGCCTCGAGGAACACCTCGCGCCGCCGCCGGTCGAGGCGGCGCGCCCTCGCCGCGTGGCGGCGCAGCCCGTCCTGGCGGAGGTAGCGGGTCATCGCGTCCTGGACGATCCCGGACACCGGCACACATCGCTGGGCGACCTCATCGACGAGGCCCTCGGGGACGACCACCCAGCCGAGCCCGAGCGCCGGGGTGAGGCTGGCCGAGAAGGAGCCCAGCAGGGCGATAGGACCGCCGCTCCCCGAGGCGAGGAGGGGCGCCGGCGCCTCGTGGAGCTCGGCGTCGAAGTCGTCCTCGATGAGCAGCGTCCCGCTCGCCGCGGCGGCGTCCAGGAGCGCGTGGCGCCGCACTGCGGGCATCCGCCCACCGGTGGGGAACTGGTGGTTGGGGGTGAGGAGCGCGGCCTCGACGCCCTCCAGTGATTCCGGGAGAGCGCCGTCGGCATCCCTGGCCAGGGGCGTCGTGCGCCAGCCCAGCAGGCGGGGGACGGCGCGCAGCGAGGGGTAGCCGGGGTCCTCCACGCCGAGCCGGCCCGTGGTGGGCAGCGCGGACAGGACGAGCCGCAGGCCATCGCGGGCGCCGGCGGTGACGAGGATCCGGTGCGGGTCGATCGTGACGCGCCTGGTGAGGCGGACGTGCTCGGCCAGGAGCGCGCGCAGCTCCTCGGAGCCCTGCGGCGGATGGGGCCTGGGGTCCGCCGCGGCGGCGCGCCAGGACGCCCGCCACAGCGCAGATGTCACCTCTGAGACGTCCGGCGCGCCGGGCCGCAGGGCCGCCGGGGCAGGGGCGCTCGCGGTGGCACGGGCCTTGGGGGCGGCGGGCGGCGCCGAGTGGGGGAGCGCGGGGTCGACGCGCGTGCCCCCATGCGTGGCCACGAGGTAGCCCTCGCCGATGAGCTGCTCGTAGGCGGCGACGACGCTCCCGCGGGAGACCCCCAGCTCGGCCGCCAGATGACGGGTGGCCGGGAGGCGGTCACCGGGCGCGAGGAGGCCGGAGGTGATGCGCCCGTGGATGTCGGCGACGATCCGCTGCGGCAGCGACTGCCCGCCGCCCGCCCGCTCGCGCGGCGCCTCGCCGTCGGAGCCGGTGGGGGAAGCGGCGGGGGACCCGGCGGGTCGCTCCCACCGCGGCGCGCGCGGGGGCGTCTGGCGATGCGGGGTCATGGGCCCAGGGTAGCGGTGGTCCACAAGAATCGATCAGATGTGGACTCACCTATGGACCACGTGAGCCGAAAGGATCGCGCCATGACCGACACCCCGCTTCCCACAGCACCCACTGCGCCCGCAGCACCCTCCACCCCTTCCAGCACCGCCGACGCGCCCGGCGCCGCGACCGCCGCTCCGATGACCGGCTCCCCACTCGTCAAGCGCGGCCTGGCCGACATGCTCAAGGGCGGCGTCATCATGGACGTCGTCACCCCCGAGCAGGCCGTCATCGCCGAGCAGGCCGGCGCCGTCGCCGTCATGGCCCTCGAGCGCGTGCCCGCGGACATCCGCGCCCAGGGCGGTGTCGCCCGCATGTCCGACCCGGACCTCATCGCCGGCATCATCGACGCCGTCTCCATCCCCGTCATGGCCAAGGCCCGCATCGGGCACTTCGTCGAGGCCCAGGTCCTCCAGCACCTCGGCGTCGACTACATCGACGAGTCCGAGGTCCTCTCCCCGGCCGACTACGCCCACCACATCGACAAGCAGCCCTTCACCGTCCCCTTCGTCTGCGGGGCCACCAACCTCGGCGAGGCCCTGCGCCGCATCGCCGAGGGCGCCGCCATGATCCGCTCCAAGGGCGAGGCCGGCACCGGCGACGTCTCCGAGGCCACCCGCCACATCCGCACGATCAACGCGGAGATCGCGCGTCTGCGGGGCCTGCCCGCCGACGAGCTGTACGTGGCCGCCAAGGAGCTCCAGGCGCCCTACGACCTCGTGGCCGAGGTGGCCCGCGCCGGGCGCCTCCCCGTGGTCCTCTTCACCGCCGGGGGAATCGCCACCCCCGCGGACGCCGCCATGATGATGCAGCTCGGCGCCGACGGCGTCTTCGTCGGCTCCGGGATCTTCAAGTCCGGGGACCCCGCCGCCCGCGCCGCCGCCATCGTGCGCGCCACCGCCGCCTACGACGACCCCGCCGTCATCGCCGAGGTTTCACGGGGCCTGGGCGAGGCGATGGTCGGCATCAACGTGGCCGACGTCCCCGCGCCGCACCGCCTGGCGGAGCGCGGCTGGTGAGTGCCCGGCGCGTCGGCGTCCTCGCCCTCCAGGGAGGGGTGGCCGAGCACGCCCGCATGGTGGAGGCCCTGGGGAGCCAGGCGGTTCCCGTGCGCCGCCCCGGCGACCTGACGCGCCTGGACGCCCTCATCCTGCCCGGCGGGGAATCCACCACCCTCCTGCGCCTGCTCGACGCCTTCGGCCTCACCCAGGCGCTCGCCGACGCCGCGCGGGGCCTGCCGACCCTCGGCACCTGCGCCGGCCTCATCCTGCTCGCCCGCCTGGGCGTCCTGGACGTCGACGTCGAGCGCAACGCCTTCGGCCCCCAGGTGGACTCCGCCGAGGCAGTCCTGCCCTGGCGCGGCGGGCGCGTGCGGGCCGCCTTCATCCGGGCGCCGCGGGTGGCCCGCGTGGGCGACGGCGTCGAGGTCCTCTCCACATGGACGGACCCGAGGCGGCCCGATGAGCCGGCCAGCGTCGTCGGCGTCGAGCAGATGAGCGGGACGGGCGGTGCTGGTGGCGCGGGCGGGCGGATCATCGGCGTCGCCTTCCACCCCGAGCTCACCGGGGACACGACGATCCACCGCGAGCTCCTCGCCTGAACGGGCGCGCCTTCGAGCCTGATCGGAGGCCAATGGGAGAGCATCGGAAAGCCCGTTGGTATCGTTCACATCCCGGCGGCCACGCGGGTAGGCTCTGAGCCATGAGCGAGAGCGGATTGCGAGCGGCACAGGCGAAGATGCGGCAGGGCGAGGTGGCCCAGGAGGCCATCGACGTCTTCACCCACTACTACAAGGAACTGGAGGCCGGAGCCACCGGCCTCATCCCCGAGGACACGATCGAGCCGCTCACCGCTATCGACTCGATCGACGCCGTCGAGATCAGTGAGGAGGACGCGCGCGAGGCCCTGTCCCGCACGGTCCTCATCAAGCTCAACGGCGGGCTCGGCACCTCGATGGGCATGAGCCGCGCGAAGAGCCTCCTGCCGGTGCGCGACGGCAAGTCCTTCCTCGACCTCCTCGTCGGGCAGGTGGAGTCCGCCCGCGTCAAGTACGGCGTCAGCCTGCCGCTCATCTTCATGGACTCCTTCCGCACTCGCGAGGACACGCTCGCCGCCCTCGAGCGGCACCCGGGGATCGCCGTCGATGGGCTGCCGCTGGACTTCCTCCAGAACCGCATCCCGAAGATCCGGCAGGACGACCTCGAGCCGGTCGAGTGGGAGGCCGATCCGTCCCTGGAGTGGTGCCCGCCGGGGCACGGCGACATCTACACCGCGCTCGTGGCCTCCGGCGTGCTCGACGCCCTCATCGAGCGCGGCTACAAGTACGCGATGACGTCGAACGCGGACAACCTGGGCGCGGCGCCGTCGGCCCGGATCTCGGGCTGGTTCGCCGCCTCCGGCGCCCCCTACGCCCCGGAGATGTGCCGGCGCACCCCGGCGGACGTCAAGGGCGGGCACCTGGCGGTGCGCAAAGCGGATGGGCGCATCATCCTGCGCGACACCGCGCAGACTCCCGCCGACGAGATGCACTACTTCACCGACCAGTTCCGCCACCCCTTCTTTCACACGAACAACCTCTGGTTCGACCTGGAGGTCCTGCGCGCCACGCTCACCGAGCGCAAGGGGATCCTCGGCCTTCCGCTCATCCGCAACGAGAAGACCGTGGACCCGTCGGACAGCTCCTCGACGCCGGTTTACCAGCTGGAGACGGCCATGGGCGCGGCGGTCGAGGCCTTCGAGGGTGCCACCGCCGTGGAGGTGCCGCGCAGCCGCTTCCTGCCGGTCAAGACGACGAACGACCTCCTCCTCGTGCGCTCCGACGTGTACGAGGTGGATGAGGACGGCCTGCTGCAGATGGTCTCCGAGACCTCCTGCACCGTGGACCTCGACCCGCGCTACTACAAGAAGATCCAGGACTTCGAGGCGCGATTCCCGGCGGGGGTGCCCTCGATCCGGGGCGCCCGCACGCTGACGGTGCGCGGCGACTGGACCTTCGGCGACGGCGTCGTGGTCAGTGGCGACGCCGTCGTGGAGGAGGCCGGCTCGCCCGGCACCATCGCCGACGGCGCCCGCCTCTGAGAGCGGAGCGGGGGAGAGGCAGGGGCTTGGCTTCTAGGGTGGGCCTTCTGGTGAGGATGCGTGTCAATTCTGCTGCCGTCGGCGAGGGACGCTTGAGGTGCTCCGTTGAGGATCGTTGGAATACCAACGATCGCTTTGGCGGCTCTCACTTCATCACGTGCCCACGGCCGCAGAATTGACAGTCCGGGCCGAGTTGCCGGAGAAGAATGCATAGCCGGAGCTCGATGGCGGCGGGCCCCACTCGTACCTCCCGATCCCGCCCGTGCCGCCTGTGGTGCCTGATCCTGGATGACCGCTGGGGTGCGGGACTCCGATACGAACCCAGGTGGGCCGTCTCCTGATAGGTCGCCGTCGTGGCCCTCTGGACGGGGGTTCAGCCATCTGGCCGGGGTTTTCCCCTTCAGGACGGGGTCGCGGCCCCCGGCCTGTGCCTTGAAACCGCGTCTTGCTGCCCGAACCCCCGTACAGACAGAAGGGCGGAGCGCGACGCGGGAGTCGCCGACGACGTTGCGCCGCCGACAACACCCGGAGACCGCCGGGGCCCGCGTAGAGAAGTCTTGAGCAGCGCCGCCTTCACCGTCCCACCGCCGCCCTGGACGGCCGAGCGCTGCTCTCGACGGCCCCTCCAGCGCCCGGCACCCAGGAACAGCATTGGGGCCCGGACTTCTCAGTCCGGGCCCCAACGTGGAAGTGGGCGATACTGGAATCGAACCAGTGACCTCCTCGGTGTGAACGAGGCGCTCTAACCCCTGAGCCAATCGCCCGATGCCCGCACAGACTAGCCAGAACCTGGCTCGCCCGGCAAACGGGGGTCCGGTGAGGTGAGTCACCGCCATGTCATTTGCGCGCTCGCCGAGGAGGGGTGATATGGTTGCGCAGCACCGAGCGATCCGGCGATGAGCCGGGGAGATCGGGACAACATGCGGATGTGGCTCAGTTGGTAGAGCATCACCTTGCCAAGGTGAGGGTCGCGGGTTCGAGTCCCGTCATCCGCTCCGAGGAGCCGGGCGGCCACCCAGCCCCCAGCATCTCACTGGTGGGTTGGCCGAGAGGCTAGGCACCGGCCTGCAAAGCCGTTTACACCGGTTCGAATCCGGTACCCACCTCGGGCGATTGGCGCAGCGGTAGCGCGCTTCCCTGACACGGAAGAGGTCACTGGTTCGAACCCAGTATCGCCCACTCACAGCCCCCACCCGGACCCCGCGGTCCGGGTTTTTCTGTCCGTCCCCGGGCTATGGGAGTAAGGCACCAGCCATGGCAGACCCCTCGACGTACCGCCCCGCCACAGGCGAGATCCCCACGTCGCCCGGCGTCTACCGCTTCCTCGACCCCGAGGGCCGCGTCATCTACGTCGGCAAGGCCAAGAACCTCCGCGCGCGCCTGAGCAACTACTTCCAGGATCTTGCCGCCCTCCACCCCCGCACTCAGAAGATGGTCACCACCGCCTGCGCCGTCGAGTGGACCGTCGTGGCCACCGAGGTGGAGTCCCTCGCCCTGGAGTACTCCTGGATCAAGGAGTTCAACCCGCGCTTCAACGTCATGTACAAGGACGACAAGTCCTACCCCTACCTCATGATCTCGCTCGGCGAGGAGTTCCCCCGCGTCCAGGTGGTGCGCGGCGCACGCAAGCGCGGAGCCCGCTACTTCGGCCCCTACGTCCAGGCCTGGTCCATCCGCGACACCCTCGACCAGCTCCTGCGCGTCTTCCCCGTCCGCTCCTGCTCCGCCGGCGTCTTCCAACGCGCCAAGGCCTCCGGCCGCCCCTGCCTCCTGGGCTACATCGACAAATGCTCAGCCCCCTGCGTCGGCCGCATCTCCGCTCCCGACCACCGCGCCCTCGCCGAGGACCTCTGCTCCTTCCTCGCCGGCCGCACCGGCCCGTACCTGCGCGAGGTCGAGTCCCAGATGCGCGCCGCCGCCGGCGCCCTCGACTTCGAGAAGGCCGCCCGCCTGCGCGACGACGCCGCCGCCCTGCGCAAGGTCATCGAGCGCAACGCCGTCGTCCTGCCCGACGCCACCGACGCCGACGTCTTCGGCCTCGTGCGCGACGAGCTCACCGCCGCTGTCCAGGTGTTCCACGTGCGCGGCGGGCGCATCCGCGGCCAGCGCGGCTGGGTCATCGACACCCCCGACGACGCCACCGACGCCGACCTCATCGAGCGCCTCATCCAGCAGGTCTACGCCGACCTCCCCGACCCCGGCGACGACGGCGCCCCCACCTCCGGGCCGACCACCTCCGTCGGCGTCGGCGGCCGCGCCATCGCCTCCCCGGCCCCGCGCGCCCCGCGGGAGGGCGAGGCTGCCCCCCGGCGAGCCGAGGCCGCCGCCACCAGCGTTGACGACGTCGCCCACACCGCCACCACCGCCGTTCCCCGGGAAGTGCTCGTCCCCGTCCTTCCCGACGATGCCCCCGCCGTGCGCGCCTGGCTCGCCGGACTGCGCGGCGCCGCCGTCGACCTGCGCGTCCCCGCCCGTGGCGACAAGGCCGCCCTCATGGAGACCGTCCGCAAGAACGCCGAGGAGGCCCTGCGCCTCCACAAGACACGGCGCGCCGGCGACCTCACCCAGCGCTCGGCCGCCCTCGACGAGCTCGCCGAGGCCCTCGACATGCCCGAGGCGCCCCTGCGCATCGAGTGCTACGACATCTCCCACACCCAGGGCACCCACCAGGTCGGCTCCATGGTGGTCTTCGAGGACGGCGCCCCCCGCAAATCCGACTACCGCCGCTTCATCATCCGCGGCGAGGACGGCTCCGGCGCCGCCGACGACACCGCCGCCATGAGAGAGGTCCTCACCCGTCGCTTCAAGCGCCTCCTCGCCGAGCAGGGCCAGGGGACGGCCGAGCTATCCGCCGAGGAGACCGCCGAGCAGATCGAGGACGCCGAGGGCGTGTCCGTCGCCTCCGGCCCCATCGACCCCGAGACCGGCCGGGCCAAGCGCTTCTCCTACGCGCCCGGCCTCGTCGTCGTCGACGGCGGACTGCCGCAGGTCGGTGCCGCCCGCGCCGTCCTCGACGAGCTCGGTATCGACACGCCCATCGTCGGACTGGCCAAGCGCCTGGAGGAGATCTGGGTCCCCGGCGACGAGTTCCCCGTCATCCTGCCGCGCACTTCGCCCGCCCTCTACCTCCTCCAGCACCTGCGCGACGAGTCCCACCGCTTCGCCATCACACACCACCGCGCCAAGCGCTCCGCCGGCATGACCCGCTCCGTGCTCGACGACGTCCCCGGCCTCGGGCCGGCCCGTCAGGCCGCGCTGCTCAAGGCCTTCGGATCGGTCAAGCGCATCCGCGCCGCGAGTGTCGAGCAGATCAGTGAGGTCAAGGGCATCGGCCCGGCGCTCGCCGCCACTATCCACGAGCGCCTCGGTGGCGCGAAGCCCGCGAAGCCGGAGGAATGACGCCGGGGGAGCGGGGCTCAGACTCCCTCAGGCCCCCAGGCCCCTCAGACGAGGCCCAGCCGCTCCAACGCCCGCGCCAGGCCGTCCTCCTCCACATCCGAGGTGACCAGGTCCGCCGCCGCCTTGACGCCGTCGGAGCCATTGCCCATGGCCACCCCGGTGCCGCAGTAGCGCAGCATGTCGATATCCACGTCCGCGTCACCGAAGGCCACCGCCTGCTCGCGTCCCGCGCCCAGGTGCGCGAGCAGGGCCTCGATCGCCTCGACCTTCGTGGAGGTCACCGGCGCCAGGTCCCCGAACAGCGCCTCATGGCCGCGCCCGCCCCAGGTCCCGGCGAGCAGGGTCGGGAACGCGGCGCGCGCCGCCTCCATATCGGCGATGGGGTCGGCCAGGACGAAGCTGATCTTGTTGATGTCCCCGCGCACGAGGTCCTCGGTGAGGATCACATCCGGGAAGACGTCCGTGACGGTCAGGCGGGTGGCGTCGGCGCCCTTGCCCGCCATGTAGGTGCGCAGCGCTGGGAGGGCCCGCTCGACGAAATCCGGCGGGGCGTAGAGCCCCGAGTTCGCCTCCAGGTAGAAGGTGAGGCCGCGCTCGCGCAGGAAGCCGACCACCTGCCCGCACTGCTCGGCGCTCAGGTGGCTGTGGAGGACCACCTCGCCATCGTCCTCCACGTATCCGCCGTTGCCGCCGATCATGCCGTGCAGGCCCAGGCTCCACAGCGGCGGCGGCATCTCCGCCCGGGATCGGCCCGTGCAGGCATAGAGGCGGTGGCCAGCCGCCCGCGCGCGGCGCAGCGCCTGCGCCGCGGAGGCCGGGACCGTGTTCTCGTAGGTGACGAGCGTGCCGTCGACGTCGATCAGGAGGATCCTGGTCGTGGCGGGGATGCCCATGCTTCCCTCCTCCGTAGGTGTGACGTGCAGCATACGATGGTGGTCTTGTTGTGCCAAGGGCGTTCCGCGTACCGTCATCCGTGGGCAATCGCCCACCAGGATTGTGACCCACCCGGGGCAAGACCTGAGACGCCTCACGCCGTGCTGCGTGAGAGGCGCCTCGGGTCTTTTTTATTTCCCCGGAGCGGATCGCGGGAAGGCAAGGAGGCTCTTCGTGGCAAAAGTCGACTACGCGGCAATGGCGCCGGATCTACTTCAGCGGATCGGGGGAGAGGCGAATGTCTCCGCGCTCTCCCACTGCGCCACCCGTATGCGATTCGTCCTCAAGGACGAGTCCAAGGCGGATTCCGCCGCCATCAAGGACATGGCCGGCGTCGTCACAGTGGTGCAGACCGGGGGCCAGTACCAGGTGGTCATCGGCAACGACGTCCCGCTGCTCTTCGCCGAGATGCAGGCCCTCCTGCCAGGCCTCGGCTCGGAGAAGGGCGAGGGCGAAAAGGGCGGGGCGGCGTCGCGCAACCCGTTGGACGCCTTCATCGCCCTCGTCTCCGCGATCTTCTTACCGGTGCTGTGGACCCTGGCGGGAACCGGCCTCTTCAAGGCCTTCCTCGCCATGTTCGCCACCTTCAACTGGATCGACAAGGCCTCGGACACCTACACGGTCCTCAACGCCGCCGCCGACGCCTTCATGAATTTCCTCCCGCTCGTCCTCGCGGTGACGGCGGCACGGCATTTCAAGGCCAACCAATTCACCGCCATGGCGATCGCCGGGGCCCTCGTCTACCCCTCGATCATCGCGATGAACGACGGCGGCTCCCACAGCTTCCTCGGCATTCCGCTGGTCATCATGAGCTACACGTCCTCGGTGCTGCCCATCATCGTGGCTGTGTGGGTGCAGAGCTATATCGAGCGGGTCTGCAACCGGGTCTTTCCCAGCGCCTTCCGCAACTTCATGACCCCCTGGATCACCGTGCTCATCATGGTGCCCCTCACCCTGCTGACGATCGGCCCGCTCACCACCACCGTCGCCGACGGCATCGCCTCGGGCGTCCAGTGGCTGTTCGTCCACGTCCCCCTGCTCGGCGGCATCGTCATCGGCGGATTCTGGCAGGTCTTCGTCATGTTCGGCCTCCACTGGGGGCTCGTGCCCATCATGACCCAGGAGATCACCACCAACGGCTACTCCCTCATCTACGGGCCCATCGAGGCCGCCGTCCTCGCGCAGGCCGCCGCCGGCCTGGCCGTCATGCTCCGCAGCCGCGACGCCAAGGTCCGCGAGCTCGCCGGCCCCGCCTCGCTGTCCGGCTTCCTCGCCGGCGTGACCGAGCCGATCATCTACGGCATCAACCTGCCCCGGAAGCTCCCCTTCTACTTCGGCATCCTCGGAGGCGCCGTCGGCGGGGCCATCGGGGCGCTCGCCGGTGGGCGCGTCTCCCAGGCCGGGGTCTTCCCCTCGCTCATCGGGCTCCCGGCCTACCTCGAGACCCCGCACTTCGTCGTGTGGCTCATCGGCGTCATCGTCGGCGTCATCATCGCCTTCACCCTCACCTTCATGTTCGGCGTGAAGGACGACGCCGTCGCCGCGGGGGAGCAGGCGGGCAGTGCCGCCGGGGCCGCAAAGGCGGCAGGGGCAGCTGGCGCGGGCAGCTCGACCGCCGTCGCCGACGCCGAGCCCACCACCGCGCTCGTCGCCCCCGTCGACGGCCGCGCCCTCCCGCTCGAGCGGGTCAAGGACCCGGTCTTCTCCTCCGGCGCGCTGGGCAACGGCGTCGGGATCGTCCCGAGCGCCGGCGGCCTTGCCGCACCGGCCGCCGGAACGATCATCACCGCCATGGAGACCGGGCACGCCTTCGGCATCAAGGCGGACGACGGCGTCGAGATCCTCATCCACGTGGGCATCGACACCGTCAACCTCAAGGGCGCCGGCTTCACCCCGCGCGTCGCCGTCGGGGACCGCGTGAGCATCGGGGACCCGCTCGTCGACGTCGACCTCGCCGCGGTGCGCGACGCCGGATACGACACCACGACGATCGTCGTCGTCACCAACACGGCCAGCCTGGGCGCCGTCGTCCCGATCATCGACGGCGAGGTGCGCGCGGGTGAGACCATCGTCGAGATCGACCACTGAGAGGCCCCGGCGAGCAACTATCCATCAACGATCAAGGAGATAAAGAATGACTGGAACAACCGCTTTCACACCCCGCTTCCCCGAGGGATTCCTCTGGGGTGGCGCCACCGCCGCCAACCAGGTCGAGGGCGCCTACGACGTCGACGGCAAGGGGCTGTCCATCCAGGACGTCATGCCCCACGGCATCGTCGCCCCCCGCACTGAGAAGCCGACCCCCGACAACCTCAAGCTCGAGGCCATCGACTTCTACCACCGCTACGCCGAGGACATCGCGCTCTTCGCCGAGATGGGCTTCAAGGTCTACCGCTTCTCCATCGCCTGGTCGCGGATCTTCCCGCGCGGCGACGAGGCCGAGCCCAACGAGGCCGGCCTGGCCTTCTACGACCGCGTGCTCGACGAGCTCGAGAAGCACGGCATCGAGCCACTCGTCACCCTCAGCCACTACGAGACCCCGCTGCACCTCGCCGAGGCCTACGACGGATGGACCGACCGGCGCCTCATCGGCTTCTACGAGCGCTACGCGCGCACGGTGATCGAGCGCTACGGGCACCGCGTCAAGTACTGGCTGACCTTCAACGAGATCAACTCCGTGCTCCACGCCCCGCTCCTGTCCGGCGGCATCAACACGCCCAAGGAGCAGCTGGCGCCCAAGGACCTCTACCAGGCGATCCACCACGAGCTCGTCGCCTCGGCCAGCGCCACGAGGATCGCCCACGAGATCAACCCGGACATCAAGGTCGGCTGCATGGTCATCGGCGTGCCGATCTACCCGCTCACCCCGGACCCGCGCGACGTGCTCGCCTGCCTGCGGGCCGACCACGCCAACCTCGCCTTCTCCGACGTCCACGTGCGCGGCGAGTACCCCGGCTACCTCCTGCGGACCCTCGCGGAGAAGGGCATCGAGCTCGACATCGCTGACGGCGACCTGGCCACTGTCAAGGAGCACACGGTCGACTTCGTCTCCTTCTCCTACTACATGTCCGTGTGCGACACCGGCACCCAGGCGGTCGACCAGGGGCCGGGCAACATCATGGGCGGCGTGCCCAACCCGACCCTGCCCGCCTCCGAGTGGGGGTGGCAGATCGACCCGGTGGGCCTGCGCATCGTCCTCAACCAGTTCTGGGACCGGTGGGGCAAGCCGCTGTTCGTCGTCGAGAACGGGCTCGGGGCCAAGGACGTGCTCATTGAGGGGCCCGACGGGCCGACCGTCGAGGACGACTACCGCATCGCCTACATGAACGACCACCTCGTGCAGGTGGCCGAGGCGATCGCCGACGGCGTCGACGTCATGGGCTACACCTCGTGGGGCTGCATCGACTGCGTCTCGGCCTCCACCGCGCAGATGTCGAAGCGCTACGGCTTCATCTACGTCGATCGCGACGACGACGGCGAGGGGAGTCTGGCGCGCTACCGGAAGAAGTCCTTCGGCTGGTACAAGGAGCTCATCGCCTCCAACGGCGCGACCCTCCAGGCCACCAGCGACTGACCCCGGCGCCCCGCCCCGCCCATCTATTCATCGCCTCCTCCTATGGGCGAGACCGGGCGAACAGCACCGCGAGATTCGGAATTCCCGCGTGGTTTCGCATCTCACGGTGCTGTTCGCCCGGTCTCGGCGTGCTGATCGCCCGGTCTCGATGGGAGGGAGGGGGAAGGGTCTTGAGGTGTGGTGTGGCACACTCGGGGAGTGAGAATCCTGCGGGTCTTCAACAACAACGTCGTTCTGGCCCGTGATGCCCTGGGGCGGGAGGTCGTCGCCACGGGCCGCGGCCTCGCCTTCGGGCGCAAGGCCGGGCAGGACCTCGACGAATCGCTCATCGCCCGCCGCTACGTCACCGCGCAGGACGCGGGCCTCGTCGGCCAGATGCTCTCCGAGATCCCACTGGGCCGCATCGCCCTCATCGAGGAGATCTTCACCCAGGCGGTCAAGGACCTCGGCGCTACCATCACCTCCGCCGGCCTCATCGCCGTCGTCGATCACGTCCACCAGGCCCTCGAGCGCGCCCGCCGCGGAGAGCGCATGGACTACCCCCTGCGCGCCGAGGTCGCCCACCTCCACCCCGAGGAGCTGCGCCTGGCCGAGCGGATGGTGGCCGACCTTAACTCCTCCCAAGCGATCCGGCTGCCTGAGGGGGAGGCCTTCGCCCTGGCCCTCCACCTCTTCGCCGCGGCCACCGGGGCGGCCTCCATCCAGGACGCCTCGGCGCAGTCCCGGATCGTGGCCCAGGCGATCGAGCTCATCGACGACGCCGTGCCGGGCGGGATTGACCGTGATTCCATCCACACCGCCCGCTTCGCCACGCATCTGCGCTACTTCCTCGCCCGCGCCCGCAGCGGCGCGCAGATCGACGACGGAACCGCCGGGCTCATCGCGGAGCCCCTGAGGCGGCGCTATCCCGCGGCCTTCCGGCTCGCCGAGGACGTTGCCTCCCTCCTGGCCGAGCGGATCGGCGTCACGATCCGAGCGGACGAGACCAGCTATCTCGCGATCCACATCGCCCGGCTGCTCGACTCCGCCACCTCGGCGGGGGATTAGAGGAGGACGCGGATGGACTGGGCGGCGCGGGCGGCCCGCTGCCTCGCCTCCTCGACGCTCGCCCCCTCGGCCACCGCCACCCCGAGACGGCGGCCCTCATGCGCCTCCGGCTTGCCGAAGAGCCGCGCCTCCGCCCCCGGAACGGCCAGCGCCTCGGCGACGCCGTCGAATCGCGCGCCCTCGCCCGGAGCCGACGCGCCCGGGGACTTGATGACCGCCGAGGCGCCCGGCGAGCGCAGGGCCGTGTCCACCGGCAGGCCCAGGAGCGCGCGGGCGTGCAGCTCGAACTCGGACAGCCGCTGGCTCGCCATCGTCACCATGCCCGTGTCATGCGGGCGCGGCGAGACCTCTGAGAACAGCACCTCCTGGCCGCAGATGAACAGTTCCACCCCGAACACGCCCCAGCCGCCAAGGGCCTCGGTGATCCGCCCGGCCACCTCGCGGGCGCGCTCGAGCGCCGCTGCTGGCAGCGCCTGCGGCTGCCAGGACTCGACGTAGTCGCCGCCCGCCTGGCGGTGGCCGATCGGCTCGCAGAACGAGGTGACGGTGGCGCCCGTGAGCGCGTCACGCGAGCGCACCGTGAGCAGGGTGATCTCGGTGTCGAAGCGCACGAGGCCCTCCACGATCACCCGGCCCCGATCCACCCGGCCGTCCTCGGCCGCGTGCCGCCAGGCGGCGTCGAGCTCATCGAACGAGCGCACCACGGACTGCCCGTGCCCCGAGGAGGACATGACCGGCTTGACGACGCAGGGCAGCCCGACCTCCTCGGCCCCGGCGCGCAGCTCGGCGGGCGAGGAGGCGAAGACGTAGGGGCTCGTGGGCAGGCCCAGCTCCTCCGCGGCCAGGCGCCGGATGCCCTCGCGGTCCATCGTCAGGCGGGCGGCGCGCGCCGTCGGCACCACCCGGACACCCTCGGCCTCCACGGCCTCGAGCGCGTCCGTCGCCAGCGCCTCAATCTCCGGGACGACGACCTGCGCCCCGCAGGAGCGGATCGCCGCGGCCAGCTCGCGCGCGTCGGACATATCGACGGTCAGCGCGCTGTGCGCCACCTGCTGGGCGGGGGCGCCGTCGTAGCGGTCGATGGCGATGACCTCCACGCCCAGGCGCGCCAGCGCGATCGCCACCTCCTTGCCGAGCTCGCCCGAGCCGAGGAGCGCCACACGGGTCGCCCCGGTGGTCCACGGGGTGCCGAGCGGCAAGAGCGGCATGAGCGGCATGAGCGGCATGGTTGGGCCAGCCCCGTCCGTGCGCGAGCCGGCATCGACGACGGCGGAGGCACCGGAGGCGCCGGGAGTCGCGGAGGCGGGGGAGGGGAGGGAACGACCACTGGTGCGGCTGGAAGCGGCGGCGCTGGTGCTCATGCGCGTGACTCCTGTGTGGTGGGGCCGGGAACCGCGAGCGCGCCCTGGCGGCGCAGTGCGGGGAAAGACCGAGAAGATGTCGCGGGGCTCCCCGGAGTCCGAACCCGGTGAGCAGGAGCAGGCTACAGGCCCGCCCGTCATGCGATGCTTGACCCATGGAGAACCATCGCGCGCCGCGGCCCCGGTCCTCCGGCCGCGAGGACGAGGCCGACGACCGGGTCACCGGGCTCCGCCAGGACACGGTGCCCATCGAGATCCCCCGGATCGACGAGGCGGCGCCGCCCGTTGCCCCGGCCACGAGCCCCCAGATGATCATCGTCACCGGCATGTCCGGGGCAGGCCGCTCCCGCGCCGCCAACGCCCTGGAGGACCTCGACTGGTACGTCGTCGACAACCTCCCGCCCCAGCTGCTGCCGGCCCTGGCGGGCATGATGACCACCGTCGGCGCGGGCGTCCACCAGCTGGCCGCCGTCGTCGATGTGCGCAGCCGGGAGTTCTTCTCCCATTTCATGCGCTACCTCGCCGAGGTCCGCGAGAGCGGGACCAACGTGCGCGTCCTCTTCCTCGACGCCTCCGACGCCGTCCTGGTGCGGCGCTTCGAGTCGTCCCGCCGCCCCCACCCGCTGCAGGGCACCTCGTCCATCCTCGACGGCATCGAGCACGAGCGCACGCTGCTGGGCGGGCTCAAGGGCACCGCTGACATGGTCATCGACACCACTGACCTGTCCGTCCACGACCTCGCCCGCCGCGTGCGCGACCTCGTGGCCACCGAGTCCGACCTCGCCCTGCGCGTCAACGTCATGAGCTTCGGCTTCAAGTACGGCCTGCCCGTCGACGCCGACCAGGTCCTCGACGTCCGCTTCATCCCCAACCCGTACTGGGTCTCCGAGCTGCGCCACCTGACAGGGCGCGACGACCCGGTGGCCGAGTACGTCTTCCGCCAGCCCGGCGCCGCCGCCTTCGTCGACGGCTACGCCGACCTGCTCGCGCCGGCGCTGCCGCACTACGTCGACGAGCTCAAGCCGAACGTCACGATCGCCGTGGGCTGCACTGGCGGCAAGCACCGCTCCGTGGCCTCCGCCGAGCGCATCTCGGCGCGCCTGCGCTCGCGCGGGTTCCGCGTCAACACCCAGCACCGCGACCTCGGACGGGAGTGAGCCATGCCGACCACCATCGACTCCGGGGGATGGCCCCGGCGCGGGGAGGAGGGCCCCGCTGTCGTCGCCCTGGGCGGCGGCCACGGCCTGTCCGCCACCCTGCGGGCTCTGCGGCATGTGACGAGCCGGCTCACGGCGGTGGTCACCGTCGCCGACGACGGCGGCTCCTCGGGCCGTCTGCGCAAGGAGTTCGACTGCCTGCCCCCGGGCGACCTGCGCATGGCCCTGGCCTCGCTCTGCGACGAGTCGGAATGGGGTCTCACCTGGCGCGACGTCCTCCAGCACCGTTTCTCGGGCGAAGGGGAGCTGGACAACCACGCCCTGGGCAACCTCCTCATCCTGGCGCTGTGGCAGCTGCTCGGCGACGAGGTCGAGGGCCTGAGCTGGGTGGGGCGCCTGCTGGGCATCCATGGCCGGGTCGTCCCGATGAGCGCCTCCCCGCTGGTCATCGAGGCGGACATCGTCAACGGCGAGGAGCGCGCGCGTGTGAGCGGCCAGGTGGCCGTGGCCAAGACGCGCGGCCGGCTCGAGAACGTCGCCGTCGTCCCCGAGGACGCGCAGGCCCACCCCGAGGCCATCCACGCCATCGAGGAGGCCGAGTGGGTGGTCCTGGGCCCCGGCTCCTGGTACACCTCCGTCCTGCCCCACGTCATCCTTCCCTCCCTGCGCGAGGCGCTGGTGACCACCCGCGCCCGGCGGGCCGTCGTCCTCAACCTGACCGCGCAGAGCGGGGAGACCGATGGCATGACCTCGGCCGATCTCCTGAGGGTCCTGCGCGAGCACGCCCCCGAGCTGCGCCTCGACGTGGTCCTCGCCGACCCCTCCACCGTCGAGGACCTCGACGATCTCGAGGAGGTCGCGGGCGCTATGGGCGCAACCGTGATCCTCCGGCAGGTGCGCACCGGGGACTCCATGTGCAACCATGACCCCTTGCGGCTGGCCGCCGCCTTCCGGGACGCCTTCGACGGCGTGGTGGGCGATGTCGGCATCGGCGGCGCGCCGGGGGAGTGACCCGGGGCGCGGCCCAGCCCCTCAGCCAGGCACGAGCGAGGAGAGCGGAAGGTATGTCGCTGACCGTCACCGTCAAGGACGAGTTGGCGCGCGTGAGCGCGGAGAGCACCGCGCAGCGCCGCGCCCAGGTGGCATCGATGCTGAGATTCGCCGGAGGGCTCCACATCGTCTCGGGGCGCATCGTCGTCGAGGCCGAGCTCGACCACGGCGGGGCGGTGCGCCGCCTCCACCACGACCTCAAGGAGCTCTTCGGCATGGAGCCCGAGGTCATGGTCGTCCAGGGTGGATCCCTGCACCGCGGCACCCGGTACGTGCTGCGCGTGAACGAGCGCGGCAAGGAGCTCGCGCGCCTCATCGGGCTCGTCGACGGGCGCGGCCGCCCCGTGCGCGGCATGCCCGTCGCCGTCGTCCACGGCGTGCGGACCTCAGCCGCCGCGGCCTGGCGGGGCGCCTTCCTCGCCCGCGGCTCGCTGACCGAGCCGGGCCGCTCCTCCTCCCTGGAGGTCACCTGCCCGGGCTCCGAGGCCGCCCTGGCGCTCGTGGGCGCCGCCCGCCGGTTCGACGTGGCCGCCAAGGCCCGCGAGGTGCGCGGCACCGACCGCGTTGTCGTGCGCGACGGCGAGGCCATCGGCGTCCTGCTGGACCGGATGGGCGCCAAGGAGGCCTTCACGACCTGGGGCGAGCGGCGCAGCCGCCGCGAGTCCCGCGGCACCGCCAACCGCCTGGCCAACTTCGACGACGCCAACCTGCGCCGCTCCGCCCGGGCCGCCGTCGCCTCGGGGGCGCGCGTGGAGCGGGCCTTCGAAATCCTGGGCGACGACGTCCCGGCCCATCTCATCGAGGCCGGCCGCCTGCGCATCGCCAACAAGCAGGCCAGCCTCGAGGAGCTCGGCCAGCTCTCCGACCCGCAGCTGACCAAGGACGCCGTCGCCGGGCGCATCCGCCGCCTGCTCGCCATGGCGGACAAGCGCGCCCACGACCTGGGCATCCCCGACACGGAGTCTGTCCTCACCCCGGACATGCTCGATCTGTAGCCGCCCGGGGCGGGGAGCCGGCCGCTCGGAAGGCCGCCACCAAAGGCGCCGCTTGGGACGTCAGTCCCCCTGCCGCGGGTATCACGAGCCGATCACGCCAGCTGCGTGGAGGCGTTCGCCGAGGGCGTGGATTTGAGTCGCGCCTCACCGTGCTGTGACGGTAGACTCGGCGAGCCGGCCCACGGATCCCTCGCGGGATCATCCGGCGGGCCGGGGCGCATCGATGGATGCGCTAGAACTACGTAACCGTGCGCCTCACCGGCGCATTAGGAGGACACAAAGTGACCACCCGCGTTGGTATCAACGGCTTCGGCCGCATCGGCCGCAACTTCTTCCGTGCCGCGCTTGAGCAGGGCGCCGACATCGAGGTCGTCGCGGTCAACGACCTGACCGACAACAAGACCCTCGCCCACCTCCTCAAGTACGACTCCATCCTTGGTCGCTTCGACGGCGAGGTTTCCTTCGACGACGACGGCATCACCGTCAACGGCAAGCACATCAAGGTCCTCGAGCAGCGCGACCCGGCCCAGCTCCCCTGGGGCGAGCTCGGCGTTGAGGTCGTCGTGGAGTCCACCGGCTTCTTCACCGACGGTGAGAAGGCCAAGGCCCACATCGACGCCGGCGCCAAGAAGGTCGTCATCTCCGCCCCGGCGAAGAACGTCGACGGCACCTTCGTCATGGGTGTCAACGAGGCCGACTACGACAACGCCACGATGAACATCGTGTCGAACGCCTCCTGCACCACCAACTGCCTCGCGCCGCTGGCCAAGGTCCTCCACGAGAACTTCGGCATCGTCCAGGGCATCATGACCACCATCCACTCCTACACGGGTGACCAGCGCGTTCTCGACGCCCCGCACAAGGACCTGCGTCGCGCCCGCGCCGCCGCCCTCAACATGATCCCCACCAAGACCGGTGCCGCCCAGGCCGTGGCCCTCGTCCTGCCCGACCTCAAGGGCAAGTTCGACGGCCTCGCCGTCCGCGTCCCCACCCCGACCGGCTCCCTGACCGACCTGACCTTCCAGGCCGAGAAGGAGGTCTCCGTCGAGTCCGTCAAGGCCGCCGTCAAGGCCGCCGCCGAGGGCGAGCTCAAGGGCATCCTCTCCTACACCGAGGACCCGATCGTCTCCACCGACATCGTCGGCGACCCGCACTCCTCGATCTTCGACGCCACCGAGACCAAGGTCATCGGCAACCTCGTCAAGGTCCTGTCCTGGTACGACAACGAGTGGGGCTACTCCAACCGCCTCGTGCAGCTGACCGCCCTGGTCGGCTCCAAGCTCGCCTGAACCAGCGTACGAGCTGAGCCAGCGATCGGGAGGCGCGGCGTGAAGAGCACCGTGAGCACCCGATGAACCGACGCCCGCGCACGCCCAGCGTGCGCGGGCGTCGGCCACCCATCCTCCATCCACCGTTCACCCGAACGCCACAACACACCTTGAGAGGTTCCATGAAGACCATCGAGTCCCTCGGCGACCTGGCCGGCAAGCGCGTCCTCGTCCGCTCCGACTTCAACGTCCCGCTCGACGCCGACAAGAACATCACCGACGACGGCCGCATCCAGGCCGCCCTGCCCACCCTGCGCAAGCTCCTCGAGGCTGGCGCCAAGGTCATCATCACCGCCCACCTGGGCCGCCCCAAGGGCCAGGCCAACCCCGACTTCTCGCTGGCCCCCGTCGCCAAGCGCCTCGCCGAGGTCACCGGCGTCAAGGTCGTCCTGGCCGAGGACACCGTCGGCGAGTCCGCCAAGGCCGCCGTCGCCGCCATGAGCGCCGGCGAGATCGTCCTGCTGGAGAACGTGCGCTTCAACGCCGCCGAGACCTCCAAGGACGACGCCGAGCGCGAGGCCTTCGCCGCCCAGCTCGCCGAGCTCGCCGACGCCTTCGTCTCCGACGGCTTCGGCGTGGTCCACCGCAAGCAGGCCTCCGTCTACGACATCGCCAAGATCCTCCCGGCCGCCGCGGGTCTGCTCGTGGTCAAGGAGATCGAGTCCCTCGGCCGCGCCGTCAACAACCCCGAGCGCCCCTACACCGTGGTGCTCGGCGGCTCCAAGGTCTCCGACAAGCTCGGCGTCATCGCCAACCTGCTGTCCAAGGCGGACCGCCTCCTCATCGGCGGTGGCATGGCCTACACCTTCCTCGTCGCCCAGGGCTACGAGGTCGGCACCTCCCTGCTGGAGAAGGACCAGGTCGAGACCGTCAAGGGCTACCTGGAGACCGCCAAGGCCAACGGCGTCGAGCTGCTCCTGCCCGTCGACACCGTCGTCGCCCCGGAGTTCAAGGCCGACGCCCCCGCGACCGTCGTGGCCGCCGACGCCATCCCGGCCGACCAGATGGGCCTCGACATCGGCCCCAAGACCGCCGAGCTCTTCGGCAAGGCGATCGCCTCGTCCAAGACCGTCGTGTGGAACGGCCCCATGGGCGTCTTCGAGTTCGAGGCCTTCGCCGCCGGAACGAAGGCCGTGGCCCAGGCCATCAGCGACTCTGACGCCTTCAGCGTCATCGGTGGCGGCGACTCCGCCGCGGCCGTGCGCACCCTCGGCTTCGACGAGACGACGTTCTCCCACATCTCCACCGGTGGCGGCGCCTCCCTGGAGCTCCTCGAGGGCAAGACCCTGCCGGGCATCGCCGTCCTCGAGGGCTGAGCGCGGCCCGCGCCGCTCCAGCCCCACCTGACCAACCCAACTGACACGAAGGACACCATCGCAATGTCGAACCGCACCCCCCTCATGGCGGGCAACTGGAAGATGAACCTGGACCACCTCGAGGCCAACCACCTCGTCCAGGGCATCGCCATGGAGCTCAAGGACGCCGGCCACGACTTCGCCAAGTGCGAGGCCGTCGTCATCCCGCCGTTCACCGACCTGCGCACCGTGCAGACCGTCGTCGACGCCGACAACCTGGAGATCAAGTACGGTGCCCAGGACGTCTCCATCCACGACAACGGCGCCTACACCGGTGAGATCTCCACCGCCATGCTCACCAAGCTCGGCTGCACCTACGTGGTCATGGGCCACTCCGAGCGCCGCGAGTACCACAGCGAGTCCGACGAGCTCGTCGGCGCCAAGGCCCGCAAGGCCCTCGACGCCGGCATGACGCCGATCCTGTGCTGCGGCGAGGCCCTCGAGATCCGCAAGGCCGGCACGCACGTCGAGTTCGTCCTCGGCCAGATCCGCGCCGCCCTCAAGGGCTGGAGCGCCGAGGACGTCGCCAAGATCGTCATCGCCTACGAGCCCATCTGGGCCATCGGCACCGGCGAGACCGCCACCGCCGACGACGCCCAGGAGGTCTGCGGCGCGATCCGCGCGGCCCTGCGCGAGGACTTCGGCGAGGCCACCGCTGAGGCCACCCGCGTGCTCTACGGCGGCTCCGCCAAGCCCGGCAACATCGTCGAGCTCATGGCGCAGCCCGACATCGACGGCGCCCTCATCGGCGGCGCCTCCCTCAAGGCGGACTCCTTCGCGGCCATGTGCCGCTTCTACGCCGCCTGAGCCGGACCGGGCGCCGCGCCTCCCGCCGCCACCCATGTGGGCGGGCGGGCGGCGCCCGTGACGCAACAGCGACCGGGGCCAGGGCACCTCACAGGAGGCGCGCCCTGGCCCCGGCCCGCGATTCGGGTAGAGTCAGCCACGGTCATCGCCGCGCGAGCGCTCGCCAGCGGCACATCCGCTCCTGACGGATCCAGCGCGGATCCCTCCACTGAAAGGACGACGGCGTGGACATCCTCCGCATCATCCTCCAGGTGCTCCTCGTTGTGTCGAGTTTCTTCCTCATCATGTCGATCCTCCTGCACAAGGGGAAGGGCGGCGGCCTGTCCGACATGTTCGGCGGAGGCATCTCCTCCTCGGCCGGCTCCTCCGGCGTCGCGGAGCGCAACCTCGACCGCATCACCGTGGGCGTCGGCCTCGTGTGGAGCCTGACGATCATCGGCCTCGGGCTCCTGGTGAAGCTCTCCTGACCGCCTCATCCAGCCGCGCAGCAGACCCGCGCGGGGACGCCCTCGAGCGATCCCTGCGCGGGTATCTTGCGCATCTGCGGGTCGAGCGGGGCCTGAGCGAGAACACCCTGGCCGCCTACCTGCGGGACCTCTCGCGGTACACCGCTTTCCTCAGGGAGCGCGGGATCACCGCGCCCGGCGCCGTCGCCGAGGAGGACGTCGCCGCCTTCTCCCAGGCCATCCGCACCGGCGAGGACGGCGGGCGGGCCCTGGCGGCCTCCTCAGCCGCGCGCACGGTCACGGCGGTGCGCGGCTGGCACCGATTCCTCCTCGATGAGGGGACCACGCCGACGGACCCCTCGGCGGCCGTCCGCCCCCCGCAGGTCGGGCGCCGCCTGCCCAAGGCCCTCAGCGTCGAGGAGGTGCGCGCGCTCCTGGAGGCGGCCGCCGTCGACGACTCGCCCGTGAGCCTGCGCGACCGCGCCCTGCTGGAGATCCTCTACGCCACCGGGGCCCGCATCTCCGAGGCCGTCGGCCTCGTCGTCGACGACCTCGATGCGGGCAGCGGCGTCCTCCGGCTGTTCGGCAAGGGCCGTAAGGAGCGGATCGTCCCCATGGGGCAGTACGCCTGGGCGGCGCTCGACGCCTACCTCGTGCGGGGGAGGCCGAGCCTTGCCGCCAAGGGCAGGGGAGTGCCCGAGGTCTTCCTCAACACACTCGGGCGGCCTCTGTCCCGCCAGACGGCGTGGAGCATCCTCCAGCAGGCCGCCGCCCGGGCGGGCCTCACCGGCGACGGCGCTGACGGGGGCGAGCGGCATATCTCGCCCCACACGCTGCGCCACTCCTTCGCCACCCACCTGCTCGCGGGCGGGGCGGACGTGCGCGTCGTCCAGGAGATGCTCGGGCACGCCTCGGTGACCACCACCCAGATCTACACGAAGGTGACCGTCGACCACCTCAGGGAGGTCTACGCCACGAGCCATCCCCGGGCTCACTGATGATGCCTACTGATGATTCCAGTGCCGTCCGCTACCCTGGCCCTGTGAGTGACTCCAAGCAGCCCGGCCTGATCGACCTTCCCGCCCCTGAGCAGAAGGAGTTCCCCGTCCCCGCGCCTCTGGAGTCCCACGGGCCGGCACGGATCATCTCCATGTGCAACCAGAAGGGCGGCGTCGGCAAGACGACGACGACCATCAGCCTGGGGGCCTCCCTCGTGGAGTACGGGCGCAAGGTGCTCATCGTCGACTTCGACCCGCAGGGCGCCGCCTCCGCGGGCCTCGGCGTCAACGCCAACGAGCTCGACACGACGATCTACGACCTCCTCGTGGCCGCCCGCCCGGACATCCTGCCGGTCATCCACGAGACCTCCATGCCGGGGCTCGACCTCGTGCCCGCCAACATCGACCTGTCCGCCGCGGAGGTCCAGCTCGTCAACGAGGTCGCCCGCGAGCAGGCGCTCGCCCGGGTGCTGCGCCCCGTCGTCGACGACTACGACGCCATCATCGTGGACTGCCAGCCCTCTCTCGGCCTGCTCACGGTCAACGCGCTGACCGCCTCCCACGGCGTCATCATCCCGCTGGAGACCGAGTACTTCGCCCTGCGCGGCGTGGCCCTCCTCGTGGAGACCGTCGAGCGGATCAAGGACCGCCTCAACCCGCGCCTCGACATCGACGGCATCCTCGCCACCATGGTCGACTCCCGCACCCTGCACTCGCGCGAGGTCCTGGAGCGACTCGAGCAGGCCTTCGGCGAGCGCCTCTTCGACACGCGGATCCGCCGCACCGTCAAGTTCCCCGACGCCTCCGTGGCCGCCGAGCCCATCAACACCTACGCCCCCACGCACGCGGGCACCGAGGCCTACCGGCGCCTGGCCCGGGAGATCATCGCTCGCGGCTGTGTCGCCTGACGACGCCGCAGCGCCCCGGAAAGCGGGGACGCCCGGGAGCGCTGGGGCGCCCGAGGCCGTCCGGGAGCACGAGGGCGCCGAGCAGGAGGGACCCGCGCGGCTCCCCGGCTTCTCCGTCAGCCTGCCCCAGTTCGAGGGCCCCTTCGACCTCCTTCTCAGCCTCATCGCCCGGCGCCGTCTCGACGTCACCGAGCTCGCCCTGGCCGAGGTGACCGACGAGTTCATAGCGCATATGCGCGCCGACTGGGACCTCGGGCACGCCAGCGAGTTCGTCGTTGTGGCCTCCACGCTCCTCGCCTTCAAGGCCCACCGCCTCCTGCCCCACGTGGACGGGGAGGAGGATGAGGACCTGGAGCTCCTGGAGGCCCGCGACCTCCTCTTCGCCCGGCTCCTCCAGTACCGGGCCTACAAGCGGGCCGCCGCCGCCCTGCACGAGATGTCCACCGCCGCGGCCACCGCCCACCCGCGCGTCGTCGCGCTCGCGCCCGAGCTCGCCTCCCTGCTGCCCAAGCTCGTCGCCACCGTCGGTCCCGCCGAGCTCGCCCGCATCGCCCTGGCGGCCTTCAACCGGCCCGATGCCCCCGGCGTGCAGACCGTCCACCTCCACGAGGCCGTGCCCGTCAGCGAGCAGATCACGGTGCTCGCCCTGCGGCTGCGCTCCGCCGGGGCTCTCACATTCTCCGAGCTCACGGGCGACGCGGACCGGGTGGCCGTCGTCGTCGCCCGCTTCCTGGGGCTGCTCATCCTGCACCGCCAGGGCAGCGTCGACCTGGAGCAGGGCGAGGCCATGGGGGAGATCACGGTGTCCTGGTGCGGCGGGGACGACGATCTGACAGGCATCATGGCCCCGGATATGGAGGGTCTGGGGGAGGAGTTCTCATGAGCGCGGATGCGTCGGCGGGGCAGGCCGTCCCGGAGGCCGACGGCGAGGAGGCGCGCGCCGCAGAGGGCGCGGTTGGTGCCGTTTCGGCTGCCGCGAGCGATGAGCTCCTGGCCGCGGCAGAGGCGGTGCTCGTCGTCTCCGACGAGCCGGTGACCGCCGCCGCGCTCGGCGCCGCCCTCGGCCTGGAGGAGAAGGAGGCCGAGGCGCTGCTGGAGGCCCTGGCCGCCGAGTACCGGGGCGAGGCTGCCGCGGGGACCACGGCGGGGGCAGGCGCGGGGACGCCCGGGCGCCGTCGGGGGTTCATCCTGCGGCGCGTCGCCGGGGGATGGCGGCTCGCCTCAGCGCCCGAGCACGCCGGGATCGTGGAGAGCTTCGTCGTCGGCGGGGCCGCCGCGCGCCTGTCCCAAGCCGCCCTGGAGACCCTCGCCGTCATCGCCTACCGCCAGCCCGTCACCCGCGGGCGGATCGCCGCGATCCGCGGGGTCAACGTCGACGGCGTCGTGCGCACGCTCCACGCCCGCGGGCTCATCGAGGAAGCCGGCAATGAGACCTCCGGCGCGATCCTCTACCGTACGACCAACGAGTTCCTCGAGTACCTCGGGATCGACAGCCTCGACGGGCTGCCGCCCCTGGCACCCCACCTCCCGGACGCCTCCCAGTTGGAGGACATCGAGCATGAGACGGAGACGCGATGAGCACCCGCGGCCACAGCACCGGCAGCACCGGCAGTACAGGCGCTGACGGGGTCCCCCTGGGGGACTTCGGGGCGGAGGAGTTCTACGACGAGGACGACATCGAGGAGCTCGGCGACGAAAACGCCCTCACCCCCGCCGAGCTCGCTGCCTTCGACGACGGTGCCCTGGCCGAGGAGGACGAGGCGAGGCTCGCCGATGAGCGCCGCCGGGCCTCGCGCGGCGGGGAGGACGACCCGCATGTCGAGTCCGGGCAGCGCCTCCAGAAGGTCCTCGCCCACGCGGGCGTCGCCTCCCGGCGGGCCTGCGAGGCGATCATCGCCGCGGGCCGGGTGAGCGTCGACGGCGTCGTCGTCACGGAGCCCGGGGTGCGGGTCGATCCCGTGGAGCAGGAGATCCGGGTGGACGGCTCGCGCATCCTCACCAGCCCCGACGTCCTCACCATCATGTTGCACAAGCCCGCCGGCGTGGTCACCACCATGGAGGACCCCGAGGGGCGGCCGACCGTCGCCGAGCTGGGGGAGCGGTACGTGGCCGAGCACGCCGAGGAAATCGGGCAGGGCGGTGAGGGCGGCGCGGGTGGGCGCATCCGGCTCGTCCACGTGGGCCGCCTCGACACCGAGACCGAGGGGCTGCTCCTGCTGTCCAATGACGGCGAGCTCTCCCACCGGCTCATGCACCCCAGCTATGAGATCTCAAAGACCTATGTGGCGATCGTCAAGGGACAGGTCGAGCCCTGGGTGCCCCGCAAGCTCAAGCGCGGCATCGAGCTCGACGACGGCCCCATCAGCGCCGACCGCGTCGTCATCAAGGACTCCGGGCCCGCCGGCTCGATCCTGGAGATCACCCTGCACTCCGGGCGCAACCGGATCGTGCGGCGCATGTGCGACGCCGTCGGGCACCCCGTCATCCGCCTGTCCCGCACCAAGCTCGGGCCCCTGGCCCTCGGCGGCTTGAAGCCCGGGGCGATGAGGGCGCTCACCGGCGAGCAGATCGCCGCCCTCCAGAAGGAGGTCGGGCTGTGAGTGGGGCGGCAGAGAGCGCCAGCCCGACCAGCGCGGCGGCGGCTCCCGCCGCCACGCGCGGCCCCGTGCTCATCATCGGGACCGGCCTGCTCGGCACCTCACTCGCGCTCGTCCTCACCGCCGCCGGCGTGCCCGTCCAACTGCAGGACACCTCGCCCACCTCGCTCGCGCTCGCCCGCGACATGGGGGCCGGCGCCGTGAGGGCAGAGGGCGATCCCGAGCCCGCGCTCGTCGTCGTCGCCACCCCGCCGGATGTGGCAGCGCAGGTCGTCATCGGCGCGCTCGAGGCCCACCCCGCGGCGGTGGTCACCGACGTCGCCTCCGTCAAGGCGCGCGTGGGCGCCGAGGTCCGCGCCCGCGCTGGTGCCGCGGCCTCCCGCTACGTGGGCTCCCACCCCATGGCCGGCCGGGAGCGCTCGGGCGCCGGTGCCGCCGACTCCGACCTCTTCGCCGGCCGCCCCTGGGTGATCGTCGCAGACGGCGCCGAGCCCGCCGCCGAGATCGCCGTGCGCAACCTCGCGATGGACGCTGGCGCCGCGCCGCTGCGCCTGGGCGCCGCCGAGCACGACGCCGCCGTCGCCGCCGTCTCCCATATGCCGCAACTCGTCTCCTCGCTCGTGGCCGCGCGGCTCGAGGCCCTGCCGGAGACGGCGCTCGAGTTGGCCGGACAGGGCCTGCGGGATGTCACGCGCATCGCGGCCTCCGACCCGCGGCTGTGGTCCGCGATCGTCGTGGGCAACGCCGGTCCCGTGGCAGGGCTGCTGAAGGACCTGCGCGCGGACCTCGACGCGCTGATCGCCGGGATCGAGCCGGCCGCCGTCGACGCCGGCTCCGAGGAGTACACGGCGCCGGGGCGGGCCGAGGCGATCGCCCCCGGCGCCGTCGGCGCGATCACGGATGTCATGAGCCGCGGCAACACCGGCCAGGCGCGCATCCCCGGCAAGCACGGCGGCGCGCCCAGGCGCTACGCGGTGGTGCAGGTGCTCGTGCCCGACCAGCCCGGCTACCTGGGCCGCCTCTTCACGGACATCGGCGAGGCCGGCGTGAACATCGAGGACTTCGCTATGGAGCACTCCGCCGGGCAGCGCGCGGGCCTGGCCTTGGTCTCCGTCCTGCCGAGCGCGGCCCAGCCGCTGGAGGCTGAGCTGGACGGACGCGGCTGGAGGGTCGTCGTCGCCTGAGGGTGGGTGCGCTTGGCACTGACGGGTGCGCGCAGCACCGTCAGGTGCGGTGAGAACGCACCTCTCGGTGCTTAGCGCACCTGTCGGTGCAGGCGGGCGGGGTGGTTTTGGCACGGCGGCGGGCACATGTGGGACGCTTGGGCCAGTCGCGCGCCAGCGCAAAGCAGGAAGGCCGGGAGCATATGGGAATCGTCGTCGCCATCGATGGGCCGAGCGGGTCGGGCAAGTCCACCGTCGCCAAGCGGGTCGCCGCAGCGCTGGGCCTGGCCTACCTCGACACCGGCGCCATGTACCGCGCCGCCGCCTGGTGG